>Ga0209187_1000041_pt1 | contig 286451 bp, 248 predicted proteins | sample BantaG_FD_187430 | JGI IMG/M metagenome (GOLD analysis project Ga0209187, IMG submission 187430) | Marine algal microbial communities from Bantry Bay, Ireland - BantryBay_4 metaG (SPAdes) (version 2) | ecosystem: Host-associated > Algae > Red algae > Unclassified | place: Bantry Bay, Ireland...
TCCTCTTGGTTGTTTCTTTTCGGTTCGCACTCTAAAGATAACAAAACCAAGAGGATTTTTTACATATACCGCATTATATTTTCAATGGATTCAGTGTTTTATCTGTTTCTGGATGGGCACTAGCTAAGCGATGATCAAACGCTGTCAATTCAACTTCGTCGCTAACGCGGGTGCATCAAACTTTTCAGACGCCGAGATAAATTTAGAAGCATTGAGCTGCGCCTTAATACTGTAAGAAGTATCAAAAGGGTAATGTCCTTCCTTGTCAGGCCACAGCATTATCTGCGTGCGAAAGTCTTTAGTGCCGTAGGCTTCGATCGCAACGCTAAGGTAGTCAGCATATGAACGATGGTCAAGCGGCTTAAATATTACCTTAAGGTCACCACCGATAATGTTCTCTACCGGTTCATGCAGTGGCATGGTTTCACCCTCTTTTATCGCGGCGGCAGTAGCACTTAAAATTCCGTGAGCGGCTTCTGCTGGAAGTCCGAAGGTAATAATCTCTGGATGTCCGTATGATTGCTCGAATCCAATGGTGTAGGAGAACGACTCCATCCCACTAACCTGATCAGCATCAACATACATAAATGACCAGCCATATTGCGCAAGATCGGATGTAGCTTTGTCCAGTATCCTTTCAAAATTCATAAAATCTTATATCTAGTGGTTAGAAAAAAGTCGACGGCCGAGCACGCGCGACGAACAATGCGGACATAGAATGGGTGTGGATGACTGCGCCAAAATCTTCATTGCTTTGTTGAATTGCGCGATGAAAATGCCACTCTGATGATGGCTTATTGGGTCCGTCCCACTCATAAGCATCATCCGCTACAGACATAGACGCGATGTCTTCGGGTTGCTGCTTTTCAAAAGGTATACCACTGGGTGTAATCAGCATTCGTTCGCCAATGCGTGGACTAATATTGCCAGAGGCATCTTGATTCAAACCACTTTAATTAAAAGCAAACGACACCCACAACCTTGTAATGCAGGCTTGTTCGCACACCTGGTGAATAGACTGACCATAATCAAATCCTTGCTACCAAAGTAAAATACCTTTACAACACGCATAAAAAAACCCCGCTGTGGCGGGGTTTTCCATACTAAATCAGATTATCTGATTTTATTAGGCTGCGCTAACGTTTACCGCTGCAGGCCCTTTTTGACCATCTTCGATATCGAAGTTCACTTTCTGACCTTCGTCGAGACTTTTATAGCCGTCTCCAGTGATTGCTGAGTGGTGAACGAATACGTCTTTACCACCATCTTCAGGAGCGATGAAACCAAAACCTTTGGCTGCGTCGAACCATTTTACTGTACCAGTACTCAAGATATTACCCTTTTAAAATATATAGAAATTTAACTAAATAAAGCGATTGTATTGTATGTCTGGCGAACGAAGGGAATAACAGTCTTGCAGAACTTCTTCTAGCAGAATGCCGAGCGCTTCGCTCGTTTAAACAATAATATCAACCTCAATATTTGAGGTTCTCACGGGAAAACCCGCTTCAAACCGATTTACGCCAATGATTTAACTCACAGACAACACCAATATAGGTACTTTGCAACACGATTACAAGGGTTTATTCACGGTAGAACCGAAGAATCACTTCAGTTTCATGCCCATTTTCTGACATATAGCACCTATTTTGATAAAAATATTGGTGTTCCAGCTGAAATTTCAGGGCTGAACAATCCAGTCGACTTACAATTATGCAATCTCATGATATCCCGCCATCTGCGAAAAGAAACAAACCTCGGGTAATACCATTTAAGAGCCATATGTAGATATGAATTGAAATCACCAGCTGGAATGGGTCGATCATTGGAACCGTCGATGGCCTACAAATACTCAGCTGGCACCGGCTGGGCCGTACTTATCCTGTTGCTCCTGATTACTTTCCAGGCGGTATCCGGACTTGTTTATCGCTGATGAAGATGAACTGATTGAAGGCGCTTTTAATGGTGCGATCAATTACGATCTAAGCGTACGTTTACTACATTTACATAACACCAATGCCCAAGTGCTTTTGATTCTGGTGGGCATACATGTGTTTATGGTCCTTGCCTATCTGATAAGAGCAGGTACGAATTTACTAACACCGATGATAACCGGCCGCATGAACTGGTCAGCCAGCACTGAGCCTCCGTCGGTGAAGTTTACCCAACCGCTAACCGGGTTGATTTTAATTGTTGGCAGCGTAGGCATTGTTGGATTGCTGGTCAATTAGTTCGACTAGGATGCGGGTGGACTGTGCCGTATCGAAGTCCCTTAGTGTCGGGGACTTTAGCTTACGACAATAACCGAGCAAGCTCGCCACTGGCATCCAACGCCATCAGATCTTCATCACCGCCAATGGGTATATCGTTAATTAATATCTGAGGCACTTTTTTACGTCCACAGCGGCGCAACATCTCAACACGCTCAAGCGGCATCAAATCAATAAGGAATTCAGTGTAGTTAATTTGCCTTAATTCCAGTAGTTCTCGTGCAGCCAGACAGTGTCTGCAATAGCTGGTTCCGTAGATTTCAACCTTCGCTGTCATAACTTACCCTAATGATCAGACTCAAATAGCTCAAACTCAAATTGAACCATATAAGCTAAGGCCTTAATCAAATGTGCTTGAAGTTAGTGTATTAAAAAAAGGCGCATACGCCAGCACTGGCCCCTGTTGCATACCAAGGTCATTGAATTCGTCAACAACGTTATCCAGATAGCCCCGATTATCCGGCGCATCAGACAATCGACGAAGAGCGATCAGCAACGCTTCAATGTTCGTTGCATCCAGATTAGTTTCCAACATGCGAATAGTTGTGTCCACCTGCTCTCGTGTGATCTCCGATTTACGGTTGTCTGCGTCGAGCTTACCGAAGCCCTCTTCCTTGATACGTCGCTGAACAGTGCCGACAAATTTTGCAAAAGTCTGCGCATCTGGCAGGTCGACAAACAGCTTGATCAACGCCTCCCGATTTACTTCACTCAGGAAATACATCATCGGTCCATCTACAACTGGCTCAGGATTTAGCACTGACAGAACCACTGACAGTTCTTCGTTTGCAAACTGACTGTTGATTCGGTACTCGATCGCATCGTCTATCAACTCGAACTCACGGCTCCCTAGCTCGGGATGGTTTTGAACAATCTTGTTAGTCATCGGGTTGAATTATTCTGTTGTCAGGTTTTATTCAAGGCACTCCAGCCACGCCATTGTACAGGACTGGAAATAACATTAAAAACCAGCCCAACCTTAATGGGCTGGACTGCAATGCTGCACAGATCGAAACTTAAGACAACATTGCGTGTAAGCTTGTTATAAAAAACCAGCTGGCGAACCTATGGATACCGAAAAAAAATACGTTTATCGCTCTATAGCCAATAGCCTTGTAGATCACAACGTCAGTACATTATTTGGCCTGATGGGTGACGCCAATCTCTTTATGGTTAATGACTATGTTCGCAGCTTTAATGGCACGTTCGTTCCTGTGGCCTACGAAGGCAGCGCCGTACTTATGGCATTGGCTTACTCAAAATTTGCGCAGACAGTTGGGGTCGCAACGGTGACCCATGGTCCGGGATTTACCAATTGTATAACTGCCCTTACCGAAGGTGTGCGTGGAAATTATTCGATAGTGTTGTTGTGTGGGGACACGCCAGTCGCCACACCGCAAAATTTACAAAACATCGATCAGCGCGAATTGACCAAAGCCACCGGCGCTGGATTCATTCAAATGCGCGCACCAGAAACGGCTACGGAAGATATCGCCGATGCGTTTTACAAAGCACGCACAGAAAGGCGCCCTATCGTACTTAATATGCCAGCTGATTATATGTGGGCAGAGCAAGAACACAACACTGTGGTTTATCCCGTGTTTGATAATCCAGCCGTTGTTCTCGAAGGCGACAATTTGGACGATGCAATAGGCATGATCGCATCGGCAAAACGACCAGTGATACTTGCCGGTGGTGGTGCTATAGGAGCTGAGGATGCCTTGATTCGTTTAGCTGATCGACTGGAGGCGCCGCTGGCTACCACATTAAAAGCTAAGGGTATGTTTAACAGCCACCCGTTCAACATGGATATCTTTGGCACACTAAGTACCCCTGCCGCTTACGACGCAATTGATAAAAGTGATTGTGTGGCCAGCTTCGGCACCAGCTTGCATCACTTCACAACTGATCGCGGCGCACTTATGAAGGGCAAACGCGTCATCCAAATAAACGACAGAATTTCAGAAATCGGAAAAAATTATCACCCTGATGCTGCACTTGTCGCCGACGCCGCGTTGGCCGCCGACAACATTGTAAAATGGCTGGATGAAGCAGAAATAGCACCCAGTGGTTTTACCCATGAGCTTAACAGCGAATCGCTAAGGACTCACCCTCCTGCAGCAAAAACACGCAGCAAAAACGGCACTATCGAATTCGTTGCCGCGCTTGAAAAGCTGGATGCCGCGCTGCCAAAAGAGCGCATACTCACTACCGATGGTGGGCGATTCATGACAGAAGTGTGGTGCCGAATTTCAGCGCCAGATGCAAAAAGTTTTATCGCTACTACCAATTTCGGCTCTATCGGCATTGGCCTGCAGAGCGCGATTGGCGCTTGCTTCGCTGTCCCTGACAGACCTGTCGTGCTATTTACAGGCGATGGAGGTTTTATGATGGCAGGTATCAATGAATTTAACACGGCTGTACGCCTTAACCAAAACCTGATCACCATTGTGTGCAACGATTCGGCCTACGGTGCTGAGCACATCCAGTTTGTCGACAAAAACATCAACCCTAGCCTGTCCGAATTCGAATGGCCCTCGTTTGCTAATATTGCAACAGCATTAGGCGGACAAGGCATACTGGTGGAGTCCGATGATCAACTGGATAAAGCCATTGAGGCCATTCATACCCGTGACCGCCCGCTACTGATCGAGCTTAAGCTCGACCCTGATGACGTACCGCGCATGCGCGCGTAACCATTTTACTCGGCCACATCTTTCCTCAAATCCGTATAATCAGAGTTCAGGAGGGACCCTATGAATCAACTAACCGCATCCAAAAATTGCAAGAAGCAATCTGCGTTTCAAAAACTCTGGAAACAGGCAGAGCGGCACAAGCAACAGAACGCACGATTTGAGCAGGAATTAGAAGCTCTGGTGGATCGCATCCAGACAAGCATCCAACCAGCGGAACGACAGGCCGCCCAAGCACGCAAACCACTGCTATTTAGCTTGATCAAGCTAGCGCAACGCAAATCTTTGGCTCAATGGCAACGTCTTGAACTCGATGAGTGGATAATAGAATTGATGCAAGAGATGCATGGCTTCTCGCTCATAGACCAGGAACTCATGGACGATCTCGCACGATACGATGCATTCCGGCTTGGCGTCACGCTGGACGATGGGGATTGCGCGCCTCCTTCAGAGCAGCTTGCAGACATTATCAATCGTGAACAGCAACTGCAGGAAGACGCTGAGCGGGAAGCGCGCGAAGAATCACAGGATAGTCATGGCGAAGAGGATGAGTACGACGACTTATTTAATTTTGACTTTGACTTCGATGATGACAACTTTGAAGCCGAACCAGCAGACCTTCCAGGCACACCTAAAATAACCAACCAGGTTTTTCAGCGCCTATTCCGCACCACCGCAACAAAGTTACACCCTGATCGAGAACCAGACCCGGTAATACGGGAAAAAAAGCAGGGTTTGATGGGAGACTTACTACAAGCTAGAAAGTCAGGTGATGTTATGGCGATATTGGCACTGCACGAGGAGTATGTGGATGATCAGGAAGGACTCTCCAAGGCTGATGAAAAACAGCTGATTCAAGTGCTTGAAAATCAGATCAATGAGCTGAAGAGCAAGAAGGAGTATATTGCCTTGAAGTCCCCAATGCACTGGATGGCTTACCAGCATTTTTACTTCCCAAGTAAAAATAAAGTTGACTCAGCAATTGCTGCACATCTGCACCGAATAAGCCAGGACAAAATCCAGACAGAAAAAATGGTGACGGAGATTAGAACGCTTAAAGCGTTGAAACCCTGGCTTGAACAACGCTACGATTCACACGATCCAATGGCAGAACTGGAAGAATTAATGAACCCGGGGTCAGGTCTTTGATTTTTGAACCCGGGGTCAGGTCTTTGATTTTGATTTCCGAACAATGGTGCTGACCGTCGAGTAGTGAAGATTGAAATAAGCCGCTATCTCTGTAAGTGTGTACCCACCACTTTGATAAGCGCTTGCAATCGCATGATTGCGATCATTGTCCTGATTTAGATACTCAGCAATTGGTCTTGCTGGCGGTCGTGACTGGATGTGTGGTATTTCGCTCAAATTCCTATCGTTACTGATCAATGTCTGCATGCGTTCGACAAATTGATCATCACCGAGATAGACCTGATGCTGTAGTTCAGACCAGATTGATTCGCGACCAATACCTGAACGCACGAACTTAGAATAACGCTTTACAGCGGAGCCACTGCGATTATCGAATGCTGACAACAACCAATCACTGTTAAACCAGGTGGGGCCAATGGTCAACCCAATCATGGCACGGTAACTGCTCCAGTGCCAATCTTCTGGATTTTTAACCATACCAGCTCGCACTGGATTCAACACTATATATCGTGACAATTCAAGAAGGTAGGCTTGCTTATCGACTAGTACTGATTTGAATCGACCCTGAAACACATGCCCACATCGGCCGTGTCTGCGATTGAAATCCTGTGTGTAAACACCATTGAGTTGGCGCATGCCTTTCGACAAATTCGCATCTGGTGTTTCGACCATCAAATGATAGTGGTTGTCCATCAGGCAAAAAGCATGACAAGCCCAGTTACTGGATTCGCAAACCTGCCCGAGTCGACGCAGAAACTCTGATCGATCAGCATCTGATTCAAATATAGCTTCCCGACGGTCACCCCGTGAGGTGATGTGGTAAAGCGCGCCCTCGAATTCGAGTCGAAGTGGTCTAGTCATCGTGCTTAGCAGTCCGTTGCCAGTCAACAGCAGTTTATATTCTCTGTTGAATTAGGTCAAAGTTTCCTTAAAAGCTTCGCTGCTGATGTAGGCTCTTGAAGATTCAAAATCAAAGACCTGACCCCCATTACCTGGCGACTCAGATAGGTGGAGCTGCGCTCTCTGTGACCAACTGTCCAGCGGTAATCCTTTCCCGGTGGATCATGTATAGCCCAGCACCGATAATAATGGCAATGCCGGTCAGGCTTAGCGTGTTAGGAAAGTCATGGAAAACCAAGTATCCGAACAAGGTCGCTACCGGTAATTCAAAATATTGCAATGGGGCCAGCGTGGCCGAAGGTGCTAACGACAGTGCGTAAGTCATCATCATGTGGCTCACTGTGGCGAAGAATCCAGCACCAAAGAGCCAAAGCCAGGCAATTCCCGTTGGCCAAACTGGATCAAACAATTCGGAAGCTGAGCCTTGGGCTAAAAGTAGCACTGGTGTGCAAACCAAACTGGCAATCAGTCCGGTATGGAATTGCAGGACCACAGGATGCATACGGCGCGACAACCCTCGCGTTACAAGAATGTAGAATGCGAAAGCGACTGCCGTTCCAAGCGGAATTAGCGCAACAGCACCAAAGGCTGCGAAGCTCGGTTGGATCACGAATAAGACACCAACAAACCCTACAACGCACGCACCAACGCGGCGCGGGCCGACATCTTCGCCCAAGTAAAATTTACCGAACAACAAAACGATAAAAGGCGCGACGAACACAATCGCCAGCGCATCGGCAAGCGGCATGACGCGGATCGCAGAAACGAAACAGAAGGTTGCAAACAGCAAAAGTAACGCTCGTAAAATCATGGGTAACCATTGCTCACGCGACACGTGCAAGGATAGCCCCATATGACCAATAAACGGCGCCATCAATGCGCATTGCACGACAAAGCGCGCAGCAGTAATCTGCCCAACCGGCACGCTGGACGACGCTAGCTTGGCCGCCACATCCAGCAATGGTGCGGTCAAGCAGAAACCCAGCATAAGCGCGACACCGGTAAGAATTTTATCTTTGGATGGGGCCGAAGGTATTGCGTTTTTCATGACTTCAGCCTTTTTGTTAGCGTTGGATGGAATTGGTGAAAACCGCCCCATCTGTGGCCGCAGATGCTTACCTCGGCCTATTGACGATTAAACCAAACTATTACTCTGTTGGAATACTGGTAAGCACGACGACAGCATCGTCTTTCAGCGTGATGATAAGAATTTCACCAGAGCTTGTGTTGGTCTGAGTTAACGCTTGTATGTTCACCTGATGAGAGACCAGAACGACCGGTTCGGCAGGAGCAGCCAGCCAGCCTCGCAGCTTTTTCATCATTGCCTCAGTCTGGGCCTCTGTTGCCGATCTGTTTTCGAAAATAGAATTGAGCGCTGGAAGCGGTTCAACATCACCAAGCTCCAGCAAGGCAGCGGTATCCATGCAGCGGCACCACTCGCTACTGTATACCTGCGCCTGCTCAATACCTTGAGATCGAAACAGATCGCCAATGTCGTTAGACTGTACCCGTCCAGCGTCGGAGAGATTACGTTGCGTCTGACAATCCGTCAGCGAAAAGCCTGCAGGGTCACTGATGCCAGGTGCTAATGCATGCCGCATAATGGCAACGGCTTTGCCATCACTCAAACTTCTCCAAGCATTATCAAGGGAAGCGGCCTTTATCGTGCTGGAGCTGAACATCAAAACTGATACAAAGATAAGGCAAAACCATTTCAGGTTACGTAACATAAATCGCCTCGAGCACTTTGGAAATATGTCTGTAGGATAGACGACATTTGCCCACTTATTCAAACATCTCTGTACATGGCACCAAATGACTCCAACAAATTGAAATGCCCATCATTGTTACAACGCACCTTCGTTAGAGTACCGCCTCCCTCCCCTTCTGCATCAGTGAAATAAATGGCGTCCAACATGTCAGCGTCGTCTTCAGGGTATTGCAAATTACCTGTTGCATGGCGTACTCGATAAATAGCACTTTCGTTGATGATGATGGACTGACTGGTATCCGTCCAGTGGCTAACCCGCGCATCTAATACAACCCGTGCATCGCCAGTCTGTTCATCAATTGGAGGATATTGATCTGAACCGGTATCGTCTGTGCCGCAGGCAATGATAGAGAACACTAACGTAAGTACCGCCAAGCCTGAGAGTGAGAGGCTGCTTTTTGAGCTACGTCGATTTCCACTTATCATGCTATATATCCTTTATTGGCTGAATTAGGTTTATATTCCCAAATTTATTGAGCTCGCGAGTAACCTACAAGCTGTATTTTCTGGTTAAACGCTCGGCTTCAGAAAATTACTCGTTACCAGCTGTTCACGGACGAGTAGATACAGGCGAACACCTGATACCCAACCAGGCAAAAATGCCACCACCTGGTTAAAGCGCTGGCTCTTTTAATAACAACCGCAGAATAGGAAGGTGCCAGTCTTCTGCAGATGCATTCCTGCATTTCTGCATTCCTGCAACCTGCAACCTGCAACATGCAACATGCAACTTGCGCCTTGCGCCTTGCAACTTGCAACTTGCGTCATTTGCTACGTTACCGTTTGAATAAAGCTTTATAAGCGAACTCCGCCACGCCCGTTGAAACGATTGCCAAAACCACTGCAGGCAGAAGGCAAGCGAAGTTATCAATAAAGGCAACCACAATTTGAAAATGTATCAACGCGCCCGCCCACTGATGCTCTACAGAACCCAGAATGCGTTGCTATACTGCAGAATCAGTGACACACATTTATTGGTCGAGAGAGACCAGCTGGAGAAAAAATGCCTTTATTGCATACAACACGCCTAAGTCATATTGCCGGTTCCTTAAAACAAAAAAGAGTCACCTTCGCACGATCAGTGCGTGCTTCGGCTCTGTTGATTCTGTTGACATCATGTGCAACACCCCCACATGGCGAGTCAGCTGATGCGAGTAGTTGTGATGAAGGACGAATACGAGTCAAAGGCGAATGTGTACTGGAAGACAAAATGGCATGCCAGAAAGATGATGTCTTTATCGACGGTGAGTGCAGACCCGAGCCGGATGGTATTTAGTCGCTAAGTCCACTTACAAATCTTAAAGTGAGCGTCAGTAAATTTATTTTAAGATCAAAATGGCGTTGAATAAAATGGCGTGACATGCATTGAATCAATGTGCGTTCCAGTTATTCACATGCACAATTTTAACGAGATGATCACCATGGCAGAACAAAACAAATTAACCAATTCAGGATGGAATGCATCCGTGCCTCCCAATGGTTACGCCAATCGCCCAAAAAACATCAATAACAATGACAATCCCGCTGGCCTGAACACAGATGCTGCAGACATAGAAATTGAAACTACACCAGAACACATGAATCTTGTGTCCGGCGACCCTGGTTGTGCAAGTTGGACTCGGTCTTACGACGACCCAAATGTTATAAAACTGCGCAAGCGTTTGAGTCGCGAAAATGGCATCAGAGGGTTAGAGATCGTATCACCAAGTGAAGTGGAAAAAGCGGCGGCATTATTACATCGTGACGGTTTTGTCGTGGTACGCGATGCATTAAGTGCACAGCAACTTGAACGTATAAAACGAGCATCAGACATCGCCGTGTCAGAACTAATGGCAGATGACCCAAGCTGTGCAGCAGGTGGAGGAGCTGGTGGTTTACCCCATCGCTATTCCTTCGGTGGTGGATCAGCATCGCGTCATATGCTGCACGTTGAACAGTGGTGTGAATTAATTGATCTGGAAACAACAACCCCAATTCTAAAAGAGATATTTCAATCTGCTAATTATGTGGTTGGTGGCGCTGGCGGAGATATCGCCATGCCCGGTGCAATTGAATACCAGGGTTTGCATTCAGACAATATGTGGTCCGAGTTACCCGACCCTTTTGGTCATATCAATATGCGCGATTTACCGGTTCCGGTTTTAACCATTAACTTTCCAATGATTGACTTAACCACCGAAAACGGACCCATAAGACAAATCCCGGGTAGCCAACGTTGGCGCGCACCCATACCAAGTCTTATTGATGAACCGGATTGGATGAAACTAAGCACAGTGTGCCCGGTTCCTGCCGGCTGCGCCATCTTCCGCGATTTACGCGCATGGCATGGCGGTACACCAAACTTATCCAGAGATGTGCGCGCAATGCCAAACGTTGAATATTTTGCACCGTGGTTTAGAAGTGAGGGCATGATGCGATCTATGCCTTTCGAGCGCTGGCAAGCTTTATCACCGCATGCACAAAGAATTTCTCGATACGCCGTTTGTCAGGAAGGTGAAACCGTTGTCGGTGCAGGCTTTCTGCACCCAAAAGCAAAAGTTCGGGAACAGTTTAAACAGAAGCAATTTGATGCCATGGGAGAAACGGCAGCGCAAGAGTACCTGAACAGACTTTAATCGACGTTAACGACTGCAATGCGGCAATGAGATCGTCTGCTTTTTTGCATCCTCATTCGTAACAAAACAGTAATTGCAGATAACAACAATATTAACAGCAATGTGGGGTCGTATCCGCTGCGGCCAACCCGCTTTGAAATAGAGCAACCGTTGCCTGAGCGTGTTGCAGCGGTATTTTGATCAGCAACAGAGCCGTCAAAATAAGCGCTCGCTTTTTGATACACCGACTCAGCCACTTGTATTCCTAAGCGTCTTCCTGGTACGTCATCCACGGGTGGATGAATACCACCCCATATTCTAGAAAGACTGGTTTGATCTGACGCATCGCGGTAGGTTGCCCATTGCAGCACAACATCAGTGCTTGGGCCATTCTCAAACACAAGAAATTCATTTTCGCGGGCGGTAAATTCAGCCATCCCACCAGGGAAGAACTCACTTCCCGTTAACTTTGTCAGCACCTCAGCGGCGGCCCTTGAAAATGTCGAGTGCCCTGAAACATAGCCTGCAAATGGCGGTGTAACAAAAGTAGGACGCTGGTAAGGCCACCAGTTTTCCAGCAATATCCATCCAACCCCGGCAAGCTCTGAATTTGGGTTACCAATAAAAGAAGGGCCACGCCAAGCGCGTACTTTTATCTTTCCTACATTAGCGTTCCCATTGCCAGCAAGTAAATCTCCAGCAGAAATTATTTCCAGAAAACCGTCGACCAATGGCACACCATGTTCATGATAATAATCAGCCGATGGGTCTGAGCTTTGCCCTTTACCAGCCATATACCGTAGTGCCGACACTGGCCTGATGTAGTCATACCAACCCTTCGCACCCCATGCAACGATCGCTGCATCGTGCATAGCACCGCCAAGCAGAAAATAACTGCGGATATCAAATTCGAGATCGTCGAGTACGTCACCAACACCTTCAAAGCGTTTTTCAAATTCCGGGTGATCTACAACAGCACTGTTGTAGATGGTAAACCAGTGACCCGGAGGCGTTTCACTGTCTGGGCCATCAGCCCAAAACTCAGCCAACACTCTTGTGTAGTCGCCTCGCGGCACCAGGTTTGGTTCGTAAGGTATTCCGGTTACAGGATTAAGTGCGTGACCTGATTCAGCCGCACCGCCATCTGCTGCATTATAAAAACGCTGTAGCTCTCGAATGCTTGTCGGTAGCTCAGCAGAATTGCCAGTGTTGGCTGGGGAAATATCCCAGAGCACGCCGTCGCTGGGGTCGAGATGCGATGACCACATAGCCACCAATGCGTGGCCCCATAGGTAATCGCTGCCAGATGACAAGCCATCATTTAATCTGGCAGGCGGGCCCGGGTCAAAATACACACGATAGGATTGACCATTTCGATTAAAAATGGTTGCATCCGATTCCTTAAGTGCAAACGGAACAATATCACCCCATTCAGCACTGAGAAAAACCGGTGTATCTGTCGGGTTACCAGACTGATCAACGAATGAGTCGAGCATGAGTGGTTGCCATCTATCAGGATCTTCCAAATCTGGGTTACCAGTGAAGTTTGGATTAAGAGGTGGATTTATCGAACTGTACGCACGATTATCGTATTCATTACGCTCGTTTGAACCATCGTTGAAACCAAAGTCAATGACGCACCGTGCGATATAATTTCCCAGCGATGCAGCTGATGCGCTGTCAATATCTGTTGATTCGTTACTGCTTAAATAACCATAACCAGCCAACAGGTTGTCAAAGTAAGCTTGTGAATCAGTTTGACCAGGAGAGTTTACGAATCGGGCGGATAACAGTCTGTACATAGCAAAACTTATGGCTTCGTGACGTGCTGCACTACTGTCTTCAATAGCGCGATAACGTTGTCGCTGCTCATCTGTTAAGGGGCATGCAGATCCATTATTCTGCACACGACCGAGGAAGTATGGAGATGCCATCTCATCAAACACTGCCCATGCATCAAACATGGCCGCCGATGTATGGAACAGATTACGCGCGTGTACCGTGGGTCGGGCGAAGTCTTTTCGGATTGCAAACAGCAATGCTTCGTTCCAGTCTCTTGCAACAGAATGGTGATGATCTGCCAAGGCTCTGCCAGGCACCAATGCACTCATTACCAACGCCCAGCTCAGAACAGCAACACTTATCACAAAATAAACTTTGTGCTTGATCATCGGTAGTATCATCAGCAGTTTCATGGGTAGTAGCTGTCAACTATTTGATTCTAACGAATTGAATTTGAACAACGTTCTGCGGCGTTTGTGTCGGCAGGTACGTACCAGTTGTAACATCATAGGCAACCAGACCAATAGGGTCTGCCGGAATAATGTCTGGGCCGCCCATGATCGGAACAATATCTGACTTGGTACCACCGTCATACAATGGTGAATCAACCACTAGCTGATCGAGCCAATGCCCATCGTTTCGCATGGACAGACTACTAACTCCAACAAACCAGTCTGGACTTGGCCCAAGCATTGATAACATAGTAACAAGTGAATGGCTCTGCGTAACAGTCACGTTAAACTCCAGCATACCAGGCTGCCCATCAATAGCGGCCTCTGTGAATTGTCTTACTTCAATAATCGAGCCTGCTGTGCCCTGTGTAATGGCCGGGGCAACTTCATCAAACAACAAGATATCAATTAAACCTGCTTCGGCAACATCTTCAATACCCTTGCTGGCAACTTCATCCAGATTCCAAAATGATACAGCCGAATTATGTGTCGCCCCGCCCCACAACGAAAGATGTGCGTTATCAGGAAATTCTTGAGGAAACGCATCCACACCCCAGAAATTACTTATTGCCACACTAAAAGTTGCTTCTGCAGTTGATCGATCAAATTGATTAGGGTCATTCACAACCAAATCGTTTGAGGTATTAGTTTCATTGATGTTTTCAGTATTTCGATCTTCCTCATTTGATTGAAGATCAGTGTTTTGTTCGCCCGTGACAGCATTGTCCTGCGCAGTTGGTTTCTGTGCAATCTCGTTACTCGAATCCGAACCACTTCCTCCACCACAGGCCACTAAAAGCAGTGGAATTGAAATACCGAGAATTCTTGTTGATAAACGAAATTTATGCATAGTGCGCTCTCTACGATCATCTGCTTTGGTTCGTCGATCAATGAGTCTGGCAGTTTAATTGTGTCATGCGAAGGTAGAATGACCTTATTTGGCTACGATGCACGGGCCATACCAAGGTATTCTTACCACTCTGCTATTCGACACACTCCACTCGCAGCAACAGATCAAATACCGATGAGAACAGCATCACAAACTTCACGGATTTCAAAAAAATAGTAGTCTTTTGATCACTGTGCCGCGCAGCAAGTTCGACTAGAGACCAAAAGCATGACAAACCGCTGACCAAATAATAGCCATGCTAATCTTGAGTGACAGTGAAATTGTGTATTCTACGATTTGAAGATGGCATCGATAGAAACTTAAATTAAAGCGAGCAAAACCATGCTGAAATTGATTCACCCACTAATGACACCTGAACTACTTTTCGTATTACAAGCGATGGGCCACGGTGATGATATCGTTGTCTGTGATCGGAATCATCCAGCTACAACTATCGCTGCAAGCACCGTACACGGCAAACTCCTCACTGTGTTCGGTGCCAATCTTGAACAGCTCTCTGAAGCCATCCTGACGCACTTTCCGCTGGATACCTTTGTTAACGAGCCAATTTCAAGAATGAAGGTGGTTGATAACCACGAAGAAATAGTTGAGGCGCATCAGACTATGCAGCGCGTTGCTGACTCAGCAGAAGGAAGATCGATCGCTATTCGCGCATTAGAACGATTCGAATTTTATGAGCACGCGACCCGGTCTTTTGCGATTGTCCAAACCTCCGATGCCGGGCCTTATGGTTGCTTTATTCTTAAAAAAGGCGTGCTGTAATTAATCGGGCATTGATAGCGTGTTGACTATTGTCTGGAAGACATCAGCGTATCAACTTCATCACGGGTTGGCATGGCGGGGGCTGTACCGGCGCGAGTGACTGACAGACCCGCTGTTGCACAAGCGAAATGCGCAGCGTCTACCGGGTTTTGTCCTTGCGCAAGTGCTGCCGCGAACCCACCGTTAAAAGCATCGCCTGCACCCGTCGTCTCTACAACTGCCCCCGCATTAACAGCAGGAATGTGTATCGACTGTGCGGCACTGTGCAGTAGCGCACCTTGCTCACCAAGCGTGATAAGTGCGGTACCGACGCCCTTGTCAAGCAATACGTCTCCGGCTTTTTTAGCGTCTTCAATCGATACAACTTTTAGCCCGGTATAGGTTTCAACTTCAGTTTCATTCGGGGTCACGTAATCGCACAACTTAAACACTTCTGCAGGCACAGCTTCTGCTGGAGCGGTGTTCAGGATAGTAGTAACACCGGCCGCACGAGCAATTGCAAGCGCATGCGCTGCGGCATCAATTGGTTGTTCAAGTTGAGTCACAAACACATCTGCATTCTCGATGATCGACTTGGCTGTATCGATAAAGGCTGCGTTTATTGTACTCGCAGCACCAGGACAAACAATGATAGCGTTATTACCGGTTTTCTCATCGATGAAAATATAGGCCGAGCCGGTATAACTATCTGACAGTTGATCTATGTGCGTATCAATACCCTCAGCCAAATACATGTCCTGAGCCATCTGCGCAAAAGCATCTTGTCCCAGTCGCGAAATAAACGACACATTGGCGTTGCACCGCGCAGCCGCAACAGCTTGATTCGATCCCTTACCCCCCGGCCCTAACGCAAAGCTGGATCCCAGTATAGTTTCACCCATATTGGGCTGCCGCGTCGCTCTGTAGGCCGCATCGGCAACAAACACCCCCAGAATAACCACTGATCCACGACCTTCTTTTATTACAGTATTAGGCATCGGGAGGTATTACTCCTTTGGTCAATATAAAACATCCGTAAAAACGCCGCTCGCCGGTTGCAACAACCGCATAGGCCTGTTTTGCAAGATCATAGAATGCGAATCGCTCAACTGAAACCATTGGCCATGGCTTCCCTTCAGCCGCATCAATGGCACTCTGCACTTCGGTTTGCACTGGCGGTATCTCATCAGCAGAACCAACAATTTCCATACGCTGCGCAGCATCGTCTATAAAAGTATCCAGCGGCATGACTGATAGTATGGCTTCAGCGGCACGAGCAGCAGACACAGCATCGATGCGAAGCAATTTGCCCAATCGAGTTTGACGGGCAACCGAATCGGCCGGGAAATTGGTATCACAAATAACCAGATAGTCTCCGTGCCCCATGGCACGCAATGCCTGAAGCACATCAGCATTGAGTAATGGGTCGATATTCTTTAGCATAAGCTTTCCTTGGTCGACTAGAAATAGCCATGAATGAACCCAAGCTTGTCAGTGTTTCTCGCATCCGTCAAATCATCAGCCTGATTGACCTGACTAATCTGAATGACAATTGTGACGACGCAGCCATTGAAACACTTTGCTCTGCAGCCAGAACACCAGCTGGATACGTTGCTGCCGTGTGTGTTTGGCCCGCTTTTGCATCCAAAGCAAAACAACTGCTCGGTCAACATTCACCGGTAAAAATTGCCACTGTCGTGAATTTTCCCGGCGGCAACGAATCGCTTAAATCGACCTGCACATCAATAAATAAGGCACTTGACGATGGCGCTGATGAAATCGACTATGTACTTCCCTATACCGAATTTCTCAGAGGCAATATTATGTTCGTCGCCAGTGCGCTTCAAACAGTACGCCGAGAAACCCCGGACAACGTAATCTTGAAAGTCATTCTGGAATCCGGCGTGCTGGATAGCCGTGAAAGTATTCGAACAGCTGCAAAAATCGCCATTGATCAGGGTGCCGACTTCATAAAAACATCCACTGGAAAAGTGCCAGTCAATGCAACTGTTGATGCCGCAAACATCATGCTAAAGACTATCGCCCTGTCACAAGCTCAAACACAAAGAAGCGTTGGCTTCAAAGCAGCCGGCGGTATAAAAACGATAGACGACGCAATCCTCTATTTAAATTTAGCAGAACAAATTTTCGGACAAGAATGGGCGGACTCTGCTCACTTTCGCTTCGGCGCATCTGGACTGCTGCAAGATGCGCTATCAAAATTGGATATAGCATCAACAGCTGATGCTGCTGACAACTACTGATGCCGAGAATTAATATTGTTAGCGTGATCTCACACTGACTATCAGTAGCCTTATCTTAAAGGTTGATACCAAGTGAATTAGCAATGCCAGATACGCTGAGCATTACCACGATAGAACGCCACTCGCTCATCTGCAGAAACCCCTTCAAACAACTGCCGGGTTGCAGAAACCCACGTGGCCAAGGACCCACCCAGAGTGCATACCGGAGAATCACTACCCCACACCACTCGATCGGGCCCAAAGGTTTCACAGGTATGCTCTATAAACGGACGTATATCATCAAGACTCCAGTCAAGGCCATTGCCATAAGCCACCACACCAGATATTTTGCCTACCACATTCGGTCGTTGTGCGATGCTGGTTATAGATGCACGCCAGGGTTCAAGTTGTGCATCCTTCACATTAGGCACACCACAATGATCAAGAACGAACTGAACATCAGGACAGGCGTCAATCAGTTCCATCATCAGCGGCAGCTGGTCGGCACGAGCGCAAATATCGAAAACATAATGGGTATTAGAGAGCAATCCCACATTAGTACGAAAACACTTTGTGCGCGAAAGCTCATTATCAACCACGTGCAGTACCCTTCTAAAGCCTTTGATCCAGGGCCGTGATTTTTGTCTGTCCAAATACGCTGGAAAATCATCATTTTCGGGTCGACAGGCGGCGATTGCCCCAACCAGATGCGAATCAGAACCATCCATCAGTTCCTTTATATACATTGACTCGTTTTCCATGTCGGCCTCGCCAACGTCGACCTCCATATGCAGCGATTGCTCAATACCCAATTGTCGGCAGTTACGTGCGTATTCCGCGTAAGTGGCATCACGGTTAAGCGCAGGTACGTCAACGAGCCATGGATATAAAAGCCGTTTTCGGTCAATCAGATGAACGTGCGTATCGAATAGCATTTAATTTTCTCCGGCAGCGAAAGCGTCGACATAAGTTTTGTAAAATTAGCCCAGCCTTGAGTATATTGCAGAATACCTTTTCACAATTCCAGCGAATTCATGTAGTGTTTGATTAAATCTCCAGCAGAGTGGCGAAGTGCTTAAAACACGGCATTGGGACAGACTAGATAACGGCGGACTCACATTTACAGAGCTTGGATTCGGTACCGCCCCAATTGGAAATCTATACAACGCAATATCCGATAGCGATGCTCGCGCAACGCTGGATGCAGCTTGGGAAGGCGGTGTCCGTTACTACGACACGGCCCCGCTGTACGGCCTTGGCCTGTCCGAAACCCGGCTAAATCCGTTCTTACGCGACAAACCCCGCGACGACTATGTTCTCTCATCTAAAGTCGGTCGATTGATACAACCCTGTGCTCCCGAATACCGCGCAGGCGTGGGTAAATGGTTCGACGTGCCCTGCCGCCGAGAAAACTTTGACTATAGCTATGACGGCATCATGCGTTCTGTCGATCACTCTTTTTCCCGCCTGGGAGTCGATCGCATAGATATTCTCTATGTGCACGACCTCTGCGTTTTTACGCACGGTTCTAAAGCTGTCTCTGATATGCGAATAGAAGAGTTCTTTGCCGGCCGCGGTTATGATGCAATGATTTCTTTAAGGGACCAGGGTGCTATTCGCGCCATCGGCGGTGGTATTAATGAGTGGGAAGTCTGCCAGACGCTTGCAGAGCGAGGCGATTTTGATCTGTTTCTTTTAGCGGGCCGGTACACACTGCTTGAACAATCTGCTCTGGATAGTTTTTTACCATTGTGCGAACAACGCGGTATCGGAATAGTCACTGGCGGACCCTATAACTCAGGCATATTAGCTACCGGCGCACAACCAGGTGCATTCTACAATTACGATCCTGCCCCAAAACAAATTCTCGACCGGGTCAATGCTATTGAACAAGTCTGCAATACTCACAACGTGCGTATGGTCGATGCAGCTTATCAATTTCCTCTGCTTCACCCTGCCCATGTGACGGTTATTCCTGGTGGCCAGGGTGTCAGTGAAATGAGCGATAATTTAAACGCAGCACATGGCCACATTCCAGCAGCATTGTGGGCAGACCTGAAAACCAAAGGTTTGTTACGTGAAGATGCGCCAACCGAGCAATAAACTCGTAAAATAATCCATACGATGACTGATACGTTAAACCAAGGACACTGGCATGACGACAACCTTTAAACAGGTGTTTGGCAACATTAAACCGGTTATAGGCATGGTGCACATTGGTGCACTGCCAGGTACACCATTGTTTAATCCAAAGCTCGATCTTGTGGCCGCTGCACGAACAGAATTGCTGACACTGCAAGATGCTGGATTCGACGCGGTGATGTTCGGTAATGAGAACGATCGCCCTTATGAGTTCAAAGTCGATACCGCGTCAACGGCAACCATGGCCTATATCATTGGACAGTTAAAATCTGAAATCACCGTACCATTTGGTGTCAATGTGTTGTGGGACCCAATGGCAACCGTTGCGCTTGGTGCTGCCACCGGCGCTCACTTTGTGCGCGAGATCTTTACCGGTACTTATGCATCCGATATGGGTTCATGGAATACCGATGCCGGTAAAGCCATGCGCTATCGCGACAGGCTCGGGCGGTCCGACATGGCCATGCTGTACAACGTATCGGCGGAATTCGCCCACTCGCTTGACCAACGATCACTACCTGACCGGGCACGAAGTGCCGTGTTTTCATCCATACCTGATGCCGTACTGGTGTCAGGACAGATCACCGGAGAAGCGGCCGCCATGTCAGATTTATCGGCAGTCAAGGCTGTGCTGCCCGATACGCCAGTCATGGCCAACACAGGCGTTAAGCACGACTCAGTTGCGCAAGTGTTAAGCATCGCCGATGGTTGCGTCGTTGGTTCTTCTATAAAAGTTGACGGTAATACCTGGAACAACATAGACCCGGAACGCGCCCGTAGTTTCATGACACGAGCAACCGATGCACGCGCATGAAAACACCTGCGTGACTACACCTGCATGACCGCACCTGCATGACCGCACCTGCATGACTACACCTGCATGAATAAACGCACATGAAGACAAGAATTAAACGTGACTTAATGGAGCTAATGCTTGTGCCCGGACTGTCGGGGCATGAAGACCGAGTACGGCGCGCAATACAGCTTCGACTCACGGAACTGGGCATAGAGTCCAACACCGACCGACTTGGCAATCTGCACGCGCATTTCCCGGGGGATGGCCCGCGAGTTATGCTGTTTACCCACATGGATCAGCTGGGATTCATCGTCAGCAGAATTGAAGCGAACGGTTTGCTTCGATTAGAACGACTTGGTGGTGTACCCGAGCGCGCATTACCAGCGCAAGACGTTCTGATCTGTGTAGCCGAGGGGCACGATGTACCCGGAACCATCGCTAACAAAAGTCATCATGCCACGACCATGGCTGAAAAATATACCGTTACACCTTATGCACAGCTTTACGTCGATACCGGACACAGCACAGCAGATGCAGTAAACGCTGCCGGTATTCGTATTGGACAGCCTGTGGTATACGCCCCACACTCGAAAGAACTTGCTGATAATAAAATCAGCGGCACATCGGTGGACGACCGTGCTGGCTGCGCTGTGTTGCTGGCCATAGCGACACAGCTGCAAAACCGAACCAGCGGACCGCCAGTTGATTTGGCGTTTACCGTGTTAGAAGAATTTAACTTACGTGGCGCTCAACCGCTGGCACAACAACTACAGCCGGACATCGCTATTCAAATTGATTTAATGCTGGCAACGGACACACCGGACATGACATCGGTTGGTGATATGAACTTAGGCGGTGGACCGGGCATGAGCCTGTACAGCTTTCATGGTCGTGGCACATTGAATGGCGTCATACCTCACCCGGCAATGGTGAGTCTTTTCGAAACCACCGCACAAGAGCAAAACATTCCGCTGCAGCGCAGCGCGCAAACCGGTGTGCTCACCGATTTATCCTACGTCCAGCTAACAGGACGTGGTGTGGCGTCAATCGACTTGGGATTTCCCATGCGCGCATCGCATTCTGCACGTGAGGTTTGTGACCTGAACGATCTGGTACAACTCACGACGCTTTTAAACATCGCTATAGCAAAGATTGATCAAGACTTTTCTCTTAACCGAGACGACTATACCTGATGCATTACACGCTCGGTATCGACATCGGCACCTATGAAACCAAGGGCGTACTAGTTGACGGTAGTGGCCATGTGCACGCGCAAGCTGCACGTGCGCATAAGATGCTGGTACCAGAACCCGGCTGGGCTGAACACAGACCCGAAGAAGATTGGTGGGGCGACTTCGTTTATGTTTGCCAGACACTGTTAAAAGAAAGTGGTGTCGATCCAGTTGCGATCAAGGCAGTGGCCTGCAGCGCCATTGGTCCATGCATGTTGCCAGTCGATCAAAACGGTAGCCCGTTAATGAATGGCGTACTGTATGGCGTTGACGGTCGCGCCGAAGCGCAAGTGCAAGAACTCACTGAACGCATTGGCGAATCCGTTATTGTCGAGCGATGTGGTAATGCGTTGACATCGCAATCGGTTGGTCCAAAAATTCTTTGGCTAAAAAGGCTGCGCCCGCAAATCTACGCCAATACCGCACATATTCTGACTTCAACCAGTTTTCTTGTGCAACGACTCACTGGTGAAGTGGTCATCGACCACTACACAGCGGCAAACTTTGCGCCGTTGTACGATGTGGCTCGCCAGGATTGGGTTGACGATCTTGCCAGCGATATTATTCCACTGGAAAAACTCCCGCGCTTACTGTGGTCAAACGAAATTGCAGGTGAAATAACAAAAGCTGCGGCAATGGACACCGGCTTAGCCATGGGCACACCGGTTACTACCGGCACCATTGACGCCGCGGCAGAAGCACTTTCAGTGGGTATGGAGCGCGCTGGTGACATGATGATGATGTACGGTTCAACCATTTTTATCATTTTGCGGACCATTAACCGTGTTGCAGACCCGCGGCTTTGGTATGCGCCCTGGTTGTTCAAAGGCGAGCATGCCTCTATGGCAGGTTTAGCAACATCGGGAACGTTGACGCATTGGTTCCGTGATCAGTTCGCAAAAGACCTAAATCCTGAAAACGCATTTGCAGCACTTGCACTTGAAGCGTCTGCGTCACCACCGGGTGCAAATGGTTTACTCATGCTGCCGTATTTCTCTGGTGAGCGAACTCCAATACACGATGTTCATGCCAAAGGTACCATCTTTGGTCTAAATTTGACTCACACGCGTGGTGACATCTACCGCGCTTTGATAGAAGGTATTGCGCATGGCACCCGCCATGTCACCGATACGTTTAACGATGTAGGTCAATCACCAACACGTCTGCTTGCCGTTGGTGGTGGAACCAAAAACGCACTGTGGTTACAAGCCACTTCAGACATCACCGGTCTGGATCAAATAGTTTGCAAGCAAACCATTGGCGCCTGTTACGGTGATGCTTTTCTTGCAGCACTGGCAGTCGGTTTGGTCTGTCGCTCGGACATCAGCACTTGGAACCCTGCAACGGATACCATTCAAGCAGAAAGCAATCCGATGTATGACCAATGCCACACGCTGTTCCTGCAACTCTACGAACAAACCAAAGGCATTGCAAAAGGGCTGACCTCCAATGCTTGATCATAAAACCGCACTATCAGAACTAGGCACTGTGCTCGATGGCATCGAATCATCATCAGTGGACAAAGCCTGCAGGATGATTATCGATGCCAGCGCGATGTTGCTCTATGGGTGCGGTCGGGAAGGGCTGCAGATGCACGGCCTTGCTATGCGACTCTATCATCTTGGTCTCAATGCCAGCATGGTGGCTGATATGGCCGCGCCACCGCTCGGTTCTGGCGATCTGTTTGTTGTCTCGGCCGGTCCTGGAGAATTATCAACGGTCACCGCATTAATGCAGGTAGCTCAGCGAGATGGCGCGAAGGTACTGTTTTTTACAGCAACACCGGATGCGACAGCGGCTACCATGGCCGATCACGTCGTTAACATCCCTGCCCAAACAATGGCAAATGATCAGGGTGCAAGCAAGTCATCAATTCTGCCAATGGGTTCTATTTACGAGGGGTCGTTGTTTATGCTGTTTGAGATGATGGTTCTTCAAATACAAAAGGATACGAATGCCAAGGCTGACGATATGCGAAAACGCCATACCAACATGGAATAAGTTTGCTACTTAACAGCCCCTGCTGCCATGCCTTTGATAATGTATTTTTCAAGAAATATCGCCACAATAACCAGCGGTAAAATCGCAGCTGATGATAACGCCGCCATCGACCACCAATTAATACCCTGAGACCCGGTTTGGGATGCCACCATTACTGGCAGTGTTGTGGCATTCGTGGACGTTAACAGGGCTGCAAAAAAGTATTCGTTCCAGCAAAGTACCAACGACAATATGAAGGCTGCAACCATTCCGGGCAATGCGATAGGCAATACAATTTGTATGAATGCCCCCCATACGCCTAAGCCATCAACCAATGCAGCTTCTTCGAGTTCAATCGGTATACCCTGAAACTGATCGCGCATAATCCAGATAACAATGGGCAGCACCATCAGCGTGTACAACAGAATCAATCCAATGCGACTATCGAGCAGGCCAAGTGATTTGTAGAGCACCAAAAATGGCAGCGCCAAAACGACCGGTGGCAATATCATTTGGCTGAGAAAGAAAAATGATATATCCGAGTTTCTCATAAAGCCAAAGCGATAATTAAAACGCGATAGTCCATACGCTGCCAGTGAACCCAGGACAACTGCCAGCAGCGACGAGGAAAGTGAAATAACAGTGGAGTTCCAGAATCGTTTGAAAAATTCTTCCCGCACAGTAGAAACCTCACCTATCAGGCGTGGAGATAGTCCGATGGACTCCCAGCCTTTCCAGCGCGGGGTGAAATCCCACCACGGGACCATATTCCCCCGCATGACATCCGGTGCCAGTTTAAAAGATGTGGTCAGCGTCCAGTAAATGGGAAACAGACAAATCACAGTCCAAAAGAAAAGCGCCGCATAAATGGCCACCCGACTAGTCCACCACTTAGCTTTGGGGTGACCGGCCACATCATGATCTTTGAATATTGCACTCATGCCGGACGCTCCATCCAACGACTAACAAGCTTAAGCATTGCAGTAACAAAGATAATTATCAGAACCAAATAAACAATTGCCAACAGTGTGCCGTAACCAACGTTTGAACGATCACGATATTCGCGAAAAATAAAACTGGTGACACTGTCTGTGGCACCTCCTGGCCCACCGGACGTGACGTTGATAATAATGTCTGCCAGTTTTAATTTAAAAATGATGCGAATAACAATGGCGGTAACGGACACCGGCAGCATAAGGGGGAAAATCACTTCTTTGAAACTTTGCCAACCGGTAGCGCCATCGACTTTAGACGCCTCAATAATTTCGCTTGGCAGCGCCTGTAAACCTGCCAACAGCATAATCATCATAAACGGTATAAATGTCCAGGCATCCATTGCCATTATCATGAACCGCGCTATTTCCGGCGAACCAAAAAAACTGGGCTCTATCCCGACGTCTCTCAACAATCGTGAAATAGGACCAAAGCGAACTTCCAGCATGGATTTGCCAATCATCCATGAAACCGCTACCGGACTTAGCATTAACGGCAACAGAAAAACCACACGAAAAAACTTTCGCGCTCGAATTTGCGAATTCAGCAGAAGTGCAAGCCCAAACGCAATAACGTACTCGACACTCACCGCCAACACGTAATAGACCATGTTCTTCAACGCATTCCAATAGAATTCGTCGTTCCACATTTCGCGCACATTGGCCAAACCGTTGGGCTGTGGACCATTTGGCGATGCAAGGTTCCAATCAGTAAACGAGATATAGAGTGCGAACAAAAGCGGAAACAAAACAAGACTAATTACAAACAAAGCCGCTGGAAGGACAAACAGCGTACGCTTACCCTTCTCCCCATTGACAATAACCTGAGCAGCACACAGGGCAGTCGCCCACAACATATAGGCGTACAGCACCGGTCGCCACGTATCGAATCCACTTGCCACCCGGCCTGTCTCAAAGGCCATTTGCCACAACGCGAGCGCAAAGCCTAACAACGCCGTACCCCAAACCAACAGCTTTCCGAGGCGTTTTCGCCTGTCAGATATGTGGTCTGCAGTGACTGTATGCAGAAGATCGCCTTCGACTATCATCTGTGGACGTTAGCTTGGAATTTGGATTGACCCATTTTAAATTTGATGAGCGGGATAAAAATAAGCGCAGCTCCATGCTGCGCTTAATTTTCTAAACATCTATTTTCTAGAACATCAATGTGCTAGGCATCATTTTGCAAGCCACTGACTTGCAACACACGAATTACTACGACAGACCCATCTACGACAGACCTAAAGATGCTTTATAAACAGCGATCTGATCTTCACGACCAATCTGGTCAGTAATTTTCTCCCAAGCCGCTGCAATCGCATCGGCTGTTTCCTGAGCCGATTTGTATTGACCAGCGTAGCCTTTTGCCAGCTCATCTTCTGCCACAGAATAGTATTGGAAGATGCCCGGTATACGAGGCTCAATGGCCGCGTTCGGGTGATTGTAGCTATCAGCGTTTGAACCGAGATAGTCTTCAACGTACGCACGATCATAACCAGCCTCTTCCCACTCTTCAAATTGGAAGTGCGAGTTACGGTACGGCTGAAAACCTGATGGATAAGCCGAGCACCATAGAGATAGATCCTTGCCACCCAGATGCGCTGCAGCCGACCATGCTGCCTTCTTCTTTTTCTCATCACCATCAACGGTTGCCATGACGTAAACGCCCCAGCCGATGTAAGCCATATTCGGCGCTTCGTTAAGTGTATCTTCCCATGCGCCGCTTTGCGCGTTGTAGACACGCTCAGAGGCTGGATTAATACCAAATCCAACCACATCACCAACAACCGATGTATCAGAAGTACGAGCTGACGAACCGACATCACCCCACCAGCTCAACATAGAACCAGAACCCGCTAAAAACTGCGAGAATGCTGTGGTACCAGGGTCGGCATTGATTTGATCAGCCGGGTACGCATCTGCTTCTATTAAATCCATTACGTCCTGAATAGCTTGTACCCATGCCGGGTTGTTCACCATTGGTTTCATTGTGTCTGGTTCAAATAACCAAGCCGGACTGTTTGGATGTTTGGCATAAGCCGATGCACGGTTTTCCAGAAAGTAGAAACCAAATCCACCCCAACCTTTCAGCGGATCGAGATACCCGTGTGCAGGTAAGCCGGTTAGCGGATCTTCCTTACCTACAAGATCTTTGGAGATTTGATTAATCTCCTGCCAGGTTGTTGGTACTTCTTTGCCAGTAACTGAACCTTCGCCAAAGTAGTCTGTTCTGTATGCGAAAGTATGACAATCACCATCGATTGATACACGATAGGTTTTACCATCCCATGTACCAACAGGGTCTTTTAAGTAGTCGACATAATCATCCATGTCGATTTGATCTCTGACCCACTCAGGCATTTCAGACGCCATGCCTTTACCGAGTACATCACCTTCAAACGGTGCTCCCATTTCTATAATGTCAAAGTCTACCGTACCGGTTGCAATGGACTGTTGCAAACGAGCGTTGTAATCCGCCTGCGCTAAATCAACCCAGTTGATTTTTGCACCGGTATAGGCTTCCCAGGGCTTTAAAAAACCACGAAACAAAAAGTTATGCAAGTTCTGATTGTTCAGCCCCATAAAAGTCAGCTCAACGCCCTCGAATTCTCCTGCTTCTACATTGCTCTTAGTACCACCCAGACACATTTCGCCGACTTTTTGCCAGTCACTATCAGTGGGTGAACCGGCTCCAACACCGGGAATTTTTAAAATCGAAGCGCGAAGCTCACTGTGACCATCAGCCGTAGCCAGTTTCGGCATCATGGCAACCGCCCCTGCAGCGGTCATACCTTTAAGCAGTTGTCGACGGCTCATTTTTTGTGAAGCACGTATGTAGTTATAAAGTTCGACCTTCATTTATTCCTCCAATTAAACAGCGTACATATGTTATAAAACGGATTGGTCGTATGAAACTTCTTTGCTTAAAAACCGCCTTGTGGAATAGCACAACAACAAAAACTTTGCTACTTGCTGCTTGTTACCAAAAAATCACTACGGAATTTACTAATACAATTCCCAGGAGTGTACCGTGAGTTACAGACCTGACTAAGGGTCAACGAAATGTGAGTCAACGCTTTTTCAAATAGGCTAACCGAATATTGTTAATAGCTACGACCAAACTGTAATATATCAGAGATCCATAAAATCCAGAAATAATCGGTTTGACTAGGAATACGCAATGGGAAACGTAACAATTAAGGACCTGCACAAGTCATACGGCGCAGTAGAGGTCATCCATGGACTGAATATTGATATTGCTGAATCTGAGTTTGTCGCACTGGTTGGCCCGTCTGGCTGCGGAAAATCCACACTGCTCAGGATGATCGCCGGCCTCGAACCTATTAACGAAGGCACCATTGCAATCAACGACCGAGTCGTCAATAGCCTCCCCCCATCCCAGCGGGACATCGCCATGGTCTTTCAAACCTACGCCTTATACCCACACAAATCGGTTGCAGAAAACATGGGCTTTGCTTTAAAGGTGGCCAAAAAAGATAAAAAAGAAATAAATCTTAGAGTAAAAGAGGCCGCCGAAATTCTTGGCCTTACCGAATACCTCAGCCGCAAACCCCGACACCTCTCAGGTGGTCAGCGCCAACGTGTTGCCATGGGTCGCGCCATAGTACGAGACCCACAGGTATTTCTTTTTGACGAACCGCTATCCAATCTTGATGCGAAACTTCGGGTCCAAATGCGTACCGAGATAAAGGAATTGCATCAAAGACTAAAAACCACGACTGTCTACGTTACACACGATCAAATTGAAGCCATGACCCTGGCAGACAGAATCGTGGTGATGCAAAATGGGTACATAGAACAAATTGGCACGCCTTTGGAACTCTATGACCGTCCCATAAATGAATTCGTCGCGACTTTTATCGGCGCCCCTTCCATGAACCTGCTAGAAGGTAATCTCGAAAACGGAACACTCACCCTTGGCACGCAGCAATTTCCTGGACCTGCCGGTGCAGGAAAAGTCAATGTTGGTGTACGACCCGAACATTTATCGATATCAGATACCGGCTTACCGATGACGGTGAAAGTGGTTGAGCCAACCGGCTCTGAAACCATGGTTTTTCTTAATCATGATGGTCAGGATGTTGTCGCTGTTTTTCGTGAACGACACAACTTTGAGCCTGGTCAAACGATTTACCTGCAACCGGATACCGAACAGCTGCACATTTTCAATGCAGACAACGGACATCGACTCTAAAATTGCACAAGATCTATCTCAGGTCGAAGTGGAAACAGACTTAGAACCCTTGAACAACTGAAAACAACATATCTTGACTTTCAGTATCACTGCATAATTTCTCTGGCGGATCCTCATCAAATTAGTATCCCTGGATTGCGAGATGACAGTGAGTCTGAACGGGTAGTCACCAATCTTTGTTGGAGTGCCGGAAAATGTGATCTCACGTACCGTAGTTTCATAGCTAATTCCGGGCGGTAATTCGCCTTCCAATTCAAAGGTGTGCCAGTAATCATTATCCATATAACTATTAGAGATCGATACTTTGATGGTATCTTCGAACACTTGATTGAGCGTTGCTGTACGCACATTGATAGCTGAGAATTCAGGATGATTATTGACGATGCAGTCAAACGCCTCACACCCTGAGAGCACAAGGACACATGCCAGCAGAGGTATTTTAAGTTTAGGAAATACTCTGGTGGTGAGTGTGCTGCTTTCAATCATTTGACGTGCTCTCTTCGATTAAAGTAAAGATCAACTTTCGTATCTCAAGCTTCAGCCTGCCCTTCCAATAGTTGGTCGGTGATTCTTACTTGTTGTTAGTATCACTTATCTCACACGATGTCCAGCCGCTAAAGAGTACGCTTAACGATAAACAATATTAGGCAACCACATAGTCACCGCGGGCACGAAGGTGACCAGCATCAACACAAACACCAAGGGAACAAGGAACGGTGCCGTTCCCACAACACAGTCTTCAAACTTTATATTCGCCACCCGCGCAAGAACATACAGCACCACGCCCACCGGCGGCGTCAGAAGTCCTAACATCAGGTTCAACACCATAATCACACCAAAATGTACTGGGCCAATTTCCAAGGTAACAGCGATAGGCAACAGAACCGGAACCATGATAGTTATGGCTGCAACGGTTTCCATAAAACACCCCACGAGCAACAGGATCAAGTTAATGAGCAACAAGATAAGCCAGGGACGATCAGAAATAGCCAGTAAGCCAGACGCAAAATGTTCGGGGACACGATTGCTGGTTAAAATCCAGGCAAAGATGGAGGCCGCTCCAACAACAAAAGGCACGACAGCTGTTGTCTCGATGGTGTCAAAACTGACCAGACGAATTTCTGATCACGCTTAAATCCTTTGCGCCGTGCCATGATAGCAATCATGAACATCAACGACAGTGCCATCAACAAGCCAGGAACAAATCCTGCGACGAACCATTGTCCTATACTGGCACCTGCCACAACACCATAGATTACCATCGGTAACGACGGTGGAATGATCGGCCCTATCGTAGACGAGGCAGCGGTAATCCCTACAGCGAATTTTGCATCGTAATTGGCATCTCGCATTGCCTTGATTTCTATCGCACCAAGCCCTCCCGCATCAGCCACCGCAGCACCGGACATGCCGGCAAATATCACCGATGCACCGACGTTGACGTGCCCCAACCCTCCTCGCATCCAGCCAACCAGCGCCAATGCAAAATTAAAGATACGTTCGGTGATACCTGAGGTGTTCATCAGGTTTCCAGCAAGAATAAAAAAAGGCACGGCTAGCAAAGGAAAGCTGTCGACACCATTGATCATCCGGTGCGCCACCAAGAGCGATTGGGCCATACGATCGGCCTGCAAATAGTTGTGCGGTGTAGATAATGTCGACACTGCCAAGCCCTGCGCCTTCGTTGATGTCGACCTCTCTACCCAATGATGAAGCTGGAAAAACTTCAATGCCATAACGACCTTCGGTTGCAACGTCTAGTAGCTCGTTAGCGGCTACAGCACAGGTGTGATAGGCCTCGCTCGTCTCATATATGTGCGCCCATTTGAGCATGGTTTGAGCCCCGGCCAAAGCTGGAAGCAGAACAAAACTTGCACCAATCATGGCGCTTGCCGTGCGAAGACGGTTGACGGATTTCATGAATTTTCTCTCCAAGTTTATGTTCCAGGTTGCCGCGTTTAGCACCGAGTCGATTAACAATTCTAATAATACAACTCAGTACGAGTCTGATCGTTGTGGTGGTCGGAGCCACTGAGCCTGCTCATTCGCATCTGAAATTCATCCAGATAGCATGTAAAGAAAGTTTTATGAGAGCCAAATCAACAAGATAAGCGCAACCAAAATTTATGCTCAAGCGATTAGCTTTTTTCTGCTACGAAACCGGACAAACAGATATGAAAACGTCAAACTATCCTGGACAGGAATGCTGGTTCAGAGCGGAGATGCATTGAATATCAAGTTAAAAGTGTGTGAGAGCAACCCGATCCTTACGACCGAACGGTTACCGCAACTTGACCAAAATATAAATGGGCCATCCTTGATTCGTGCACCAAAGTGGCTAAAAGACCCGATCGCTAACTACTACCTTTATTTCGCTCATCACAAAGGCAAGAGCATTCGGCTGGCGACCGCCAACGCACTTAAAGGCCCATGGAAGTTGTATGAACCGGGTACGTTGCATCTAACTCAATCTGGATTTCCACAACGTCCCCCAACACGAGAAGCGATGCTGCCTGAAGTTATCGAAAAGATCGAACAGGGCATCGAAGGCGACTACCCTCACATTGCATCCCCTGATGTGCATATCGATGATTCTCAACAATTGATACAAATGTACTTTCATGGACGCATGCCTGACGGGACTCAGAAAACAAAACTTGCGGTGTCGGTTGATGGCATTCATTTCAACACGCGACCTGAAGTGCTGGGCATCTCCTACTTCAGAGTATTTCAGTACAACGGCTGGTACTACGCACTGGCTTTGGGAGGTGCGATTTATCGTTCAATTGATGGGCAATCAAATTTTGAATACGGAGGCCAGATAACTAGCGATACTTTTCGACACTGCGCCGTTTGGGTACACTCGGAAAAAATACACGTATTCTGGACAAGGATTGGAGACTGCCCGGAAAGCTTACTGGTTTCAACGCTGGATACACTGGGCAACTGGACAAAATGGACATTAACCGATACCAACGTATTGCGCGCACCGCAATTTAAGTGGGAAGGTGCAGATCAACCAGCTGTCACATCGGTAGCTGGTGCAAGTATGAACCGAGTGTGTCAATTGCGAGACCCTGCTATTTATACAGAGACACAAAAGTCCTGGTTGCTCTATTCAATTGCTGGAGAACAAGGCCTTGCAATAGCTGAACTTACCGTGGATTAGATTGGGCGAGAACATATTAGTGATTGTTGACTATGACCCCGGCGCATACGCAGGGTTAAAAACCACATGAACGAATTTGATTACATCATCATTGGCGCTGGTTCTGCGGGTTGCATGCTAGCTAATCGCCTGTCTGAAAATCCTGACAATAAAATACTGTTACTTGAAGCGGGACAGAAACGGCGCAGTATTTGGCTCGACTTGCCTGTGGGATATTTCAAAACTATTTACGACCCACGTTTTTCTCGTGTTTTTGATACAGAGCCAGATCCATACACCGCAAGTCGTAACATACAATGTCCGCGTGGGCGCGGATTAGGTGGGTCAAGCGCAATTAACGGATTGATTTTTATCCGTGGCCAGCACGACGATTTTAACGACTGGGAAACCCAGGGTGCAACCGGCTGGGGCTTCAAACAAGTACTACCATTTTTTCGGCAACTCGAGAACTGGCAAGACACGCAAAACCAATACCGAGGCAATTTGGGGGAAATGCAAGTCTCAAAACTAAAACAAGACCATCCACATTGCGGCGCCTGGCTTAGTGCTGCACAACAAACCGGGTTGCCAGCCAATCCTGATTTCAACGGAGCCAGTACCTATGGGGTTGGAAGCTATCAACTCACCATTGATGGTCGTTGGCGTTGTAGCGCGTACAAGGCCTTTTTAAAACCTGTGGAGAATCGTCCAAACCTGACCGTGATCACTGGTGCACAGACTTCTCGGGTTTTGTTTAAAGATCGCGTTGCATGTGGTGTCGAGTGGATGCAATCCGGCAAGCTAAAGACCGCGAGTGCACTTAAAGAAGTCATTCTATCTGCAGGGGCAATTCAATCACCCCAAGTATTGCAACTATCAGGCATCGGACCTTCGAAGCAACTTAAAGAACATGGGATTGATGTGGTAGCTGACTCTCCCAGCGTAGGAATGAACCTGCAGGATCACTATCAAATTAGAGTGCTGTTGCGCATGAAAGAAAAAATTTCGCTCAATGATCAAGTGCGTAGCCCTGTTGGACTAGCAAACATGGCCTGGCAATGGCTTCGCCAGGCCCGAGGTGCACTTACTGTTGGCGCAGGTCAAGTCGGTGGCGCTGCTTGCACGCCGTTAGCAAAATCAGGCAGACCAGATATTCAATACAATGTGATGCCACTGTCAGTTGATAAGCCTGGCACCCCTCTACACAAGTTCTCCGGATTCACTTCATCGTTCTGGCAATGCCACCCTGAATCCAGAGGAAGCGTAATGCTTCGTTCTGCAAATCCATTTGATGCGCCGATTATTAGTCCGCGGTACTTATCGGAAGAGTTAGACCGACAAACGATGATTGAGGGTTTGAAAATGACAAGACACATCAATAATCAACCCGCATTCAGAGAGCTTTGGGAAAGCGAAGTTATACCCGGTGCTCAACACCAAAGCGATGAAGCAATAGGCGAACAGATAGCACAACACGGCGGTACGGTTTTTCACATGACCGGTTCATGTCGCATGGGATGCGATAGACAGGCGGTGGTCGACCCTCAACTACGAGTCAATGGAGTACATAAGCTACGAGTCATTGATGCGTCGGTGATGCCAACAATCACAGCGGCCAATACCAATGCTGCCACATTAATGATTGCTGAAAAAGGTGCGAGTCATATTCTGGAGGCTAACGGGTCCACATAAACTTATTTACAGATTATTGACCACTACCCTCACCTAATGCCAGGAACTTAGCATCTGGTTCAGCGAGTCCAGCCTGTCACACAGCGCCCACTTTAAATACACCGATCACAAAAATAACAATAACCAACAAGGTATAAACCCCCGAAACCCAATGGATCCGAATTTTGCTATCCGCGATCGCTGTTTCACTGTGGCTCAGGTAAAGACCATAAAGTGGTATCAATTGCATCATGTGGGTAGCGAAAAAATGCGGTATCCGTAAATCCCGCCCATCCAGATACCAGCCAACGACAGGCACACGCATTATCGACTGAGAATTAACTGCAAAATAACCTTGTCCCGAGGAGGAAAGAAAACCTGCAATTAACAAAGTAAGTACAGAACCAATGATCAGCCCGAGCGCTGCCGACAATAATAAAACACTGTTGCGTTTAGATTTAAATTCCCGGAATAACAGCCAGCCTAAAAAAAAACTGCCCGCTACCATTAGTACAGCTCCCAAGCCCATCAGGCCATACATCAAAGATTCAAGCGGCGTGGAAAAATTGAAATGTGACTCACGCCCCCGAGCGGCCTGAATAAAGATATACAACACCTCAAACAGCGATGCAACAACCACGACATAGGACATGCCTTTCCATGGAAGAGAATTGCGCCGCTCCGGACTAAGCAGCGATGCCAATACAGCAAGTGTAATAAGATGAGTAATGACCGATATTTCAAACTTTATCGGCTTAATCCAAAGTGCTTCATCTGCCAGCATGCGCTGATCAAAGACATAAAGCGGCAGATTGATCAGCAGCAAAACCGATAGCAACGCCACACCTTGCCACCAGATATTTAGATTTCCCTGCTTAGGATTGAAAAAAACACAAGCATCTAATTTCATGTTCGCTTCTCGCTATCGATATTGACCCGACGGGACTTATTCGAGTCATTTAACTATTTTGAAGAATATACAAACTCATACCGCAGCGCTGCTGAAGTTGCTACAGTGTCTAAGTCAAGATGGCATAAAAACCCGTCGAACGTTTATCTACTTTAGATAATTTAATGAACATCCAGTTAGCAGAATGCTGAAATCGCCTTGTAAAACACTACTACGCTTTTGTGTCTTTGTTGTATTCACTGTTGGGCAGGCAGAAGCAGCTGACAATAACGGCCGTGTAGACGAACGCTCGTGCGAGCAAACTGATTCGGAAACCGACGCTGTCGACCAGGCTCAGGACTATCTCCATGAAATATCCTGTAGTGCTGCGCTGTGGCTTGATGGGGTTGGCGGCGCTAAAGGGAGCGTCGACGCTGCGAGACGTACATACGGATATCTTCGACTTTCTGTTGAATCCTCAGAGTTCGATGGCTCCGATATCGAACTGGACGGCCGAATTTTCACTGAACTTCCGTATCTTGAAAAACGAACCAGCGCATTTATTGGCAGGACACCACCACGCTCGAAATCGACGCATCGCACGGACACGTTTTCAACCAATAACCGTTTGGCGCGCAGGGCTGATGAAGGTGAATGGCTAGCAGGACTCGGCTATCAATTTCCAAACATAGATGGTATCGAAACAGATATAAAAGTGGGCGTTTCCGGCAGTAGTAAGCCTAAGTTATATGTGAAGAGCTCCGCCAGCGCAACCATACACAAGTCATCGTCGAGTCTTGCAACCTTCAATGGCAGACCTTTTTGGACCAACCGCGATGGGTTCGGGATAACACTGGACGCCGACTACAGCCTGGTTGTTGCACGCGGCAAAGTGCTTCGTTTAGCTGAATCGGCAACCCTCAGTCAGAAAACCGGAGGTGTAAATTGGTATGTAACCACAACGTTATTTCAAAAACTCTCATACAGACGTGGACTTGCGTGGGAGCTGTACGTCGCAGGTGAATCAGATGAACCAGAGCCACTGAGTGTTTATGGGGCACAGCTTACTTATAGAACCCCTGTTTATAAAAACAAAATTCAAACGCAGTGGAATGTAAAATACGAATTTCCACGTGTTGATCCGCTTTTGCCCAGACGCAGATCAGTCGGTATTGCCATTCAATTCACCCTCCCCTTTGGTACTGAATCAGGAAAACAAGCCGTAGCTGAGGATAGTTAATGCGTTTGGATGGCACTGCCGAAGGTTCAAACTACACACATGTTTTCAAAGTTGTAAATTTTTCGCGTAATATAGGACAGCATACGCAAACGAGCTACTTGGTCTTCACCTCGTTTTGAGAGACAATATAAGACATAGTTATTCAACACTAGAAACCACCAGAGGGAACCAATGATTTCAAAAAAAGTATTTGCCGACATGGTCCGCGATGAGCGGATCGCATCCATTCGTGTGGTGCCTGTCCCGCTGGAGAGTGCATGGTGTATCGATGCGATTATTCGTATGCCAATGGAAGCAGGATCGCGTACTGATACGGTGGCGGCACCTCAGGATGCGACGCACAGCGATGACCTCAGGCGATTCAAGAGCATCGATGCAGCAGCAAAATACTTGCGTGACGTTGGCGTTAAAACCTTCACAGTCGATCTGGATGACTCAGTCTCGTTTGTCGATGTAAATCAGAATGTGGTTCGTATGGTCGAAACCTCTGTTCGTCTGCATGGTGATGAGTCAGATGATAATGCTGTAGCTTCGGCCCCGGGCGCTACCTGATATCGATTGATATCAGGAATGGTTATGTCAATGGTCATTAACTTCAAATCTGTTTGAACTTACCCTACCTTGACGACCACCTTGCCAAAGCTCTTACCCAACAGCACGTCATTTAATGCCGCTGGCGCGGCATTAAGACCATCGACCACCTGCTCTTTATACTGTATTTGCCCGCTCTCAATCCAGCCCGACATGGCCTTTGCGAATTCAGGGTACAAACCGGGGAAACTATCAAAAATAATAAACCCCTGCATTTTTACCTTCATCCGCAGAATCGTTCCCATAACCATCGGACTGTAATCCGGCCCGTCGGGTAGACCCGTCAGGTTGTACCATGACACAACCCCGCAAACGGGTATGCGTGCAAATTCATTGATGAGTGGAAGTACAGCAAATAGTACCTTACCGCCGACATTTTCAAAGTACACATCGATGCCTTTTGGGCATGCATCTTTTAGTTGCTCTGCGAATGACTCGCTCTTGTGATCGATACAAGCATCAAAGCCCAGCTTATCGACAACATGTGTGCACTTCCTGGCACCGCCTGCGATACCGACAACACGGCACCCTTTGATCTTTGCTATTTGCCCAACGGTGGCACCTACTGGTCCGGAGGCTGCGGCAACGACGACAGTTTCACCCGATTTGGGTTCCCCGATTTTTAGCAGGCCAGCATAAGCGGTAAACCCGGGCATCCCCATGATGCCAAGTGACCAGGATGGATTAGCCGGGTTTTTCCCAAGGTTGAGAACTTCCTTACCATCAGAGATAGCGTAGTCCTGCCAACCGTTGCCACAGACCACATAATCACCAGCGCTGTAAGTATCAATTTTTGAATCAATCACTTCGGCCACGGTTCCACCCACCATGACCTCATTAATTTGCACCGGCGTAGCGTACGATTTAGCGTCATTCATACGACCGCGCATGTATGGGTCCAGCGAGAGATACTCTGTACGGAGAAGCATCTCGCCTTCTGCTGGCTTCGGTACCGCTGTTGTCACCAATTTAAGCGTGCTGTCGTCCGGTAAACCTGACGGACGTTTTGCCAGTACAACCTGCCTGTTAGTCGCTAAAGATTGCGTCATTTTTAACCCCATAGTCCAGACCACCGAGTGGAGGTCAATAAACTATTATATAATCACATTGCGCAGTGGGTATGGAGACAAATCAACTCTTATGATGGGATTCCTGCAACGCATATACTGGTGTTTCAATCCCTTCCATTCTCGCTTTTAACTGCAAACTCACAAATTGCGAATAATGTCGAGACTGGTGCAGGTTGCCGCCATGAAACCATAAGCCATTTTGCTGTGTCGGCTTCCACATGTTCCTAAGCTCGCCTTCCCAGGGCCCTGGGTCTTTGGTTGTGTCGGATCCCATACCCCATACTTTACCAACCTTGTCTGCAACTTCCTGGCTTATAAGCTGAGCCGCCCATCCGTTCATCGATCCGTAGCCTGTAGCAAGCACGATAAGATCGGCATCCAGAGTGCTTCCATCACTGAATTCGATTGCAGATTCGGTAATACGTTTTACCTCCACTCCTGACTTAAGTTTAATATCTCCGTTGGCCACCAGCTCTGATGCACCAACATCAATGTAATAACCCGACCCGCGTCTAAGATACTTGCAGAACAAGCCTGACTCGTCTTCGCCAAAGTCGAGCATAAAACCGGCCTTTTCTTAGCGCTCATACAAATCTTTGTCGCGTTCTTTCATTTGGGCGTACACGGGCACCTGTAAAGAAGGTAATACCCGATACGGTAAAGAGGCAAAAATCATATCAGCCATTTCAGTGGTGACACCAGCTGCCAACGCATCCTCACTATACAAACCACCCAGTGCCAGATCCATCAATGTGTCCGATTTTGCTATGTGAGTGGAGCTACGCTGCACCATCGTGACATCGGCACCAGACTCCCATAGGTCCGCGCAAATATCATGCGCTGAATTATTTGAACCAATAACGACGCATTTTTTTCCTTTATACGGATCACCGCCTGGATGTTTACTGGAATGATGTATATCTCCTTTGAAGTTATCCGCGCCATCAAATGATGGAATATTAGGTACTGCAGACATACCCGTCGCCATGACCAGCTGCTTGGGATTAAGCACAACCTCTTTACCTTCTCGCGTCACCTTTACTGTCCAGGTACCGCTCGCCTCATCGTAACTTGCCTGCTCACAGGTTGTTGATGACCAGTAATTTAGCTCCATGACCTTTGTGTACATTTCTAGCCAATCACCTATTTTGTCCTTGGGTGCAAATACCGGCCAATGCTCGGGAAATTTCATATAAGGCAAATGGTCGTACCAAACTGGATCATGCAAACACAGGGATTTATATCGGTTTCTCCAGCTATCACCAGGCTTGGAATTTTTTTCGATAATAATAGTTGGTACGCCCAGGCGCTTTAGTCGAGCGCCCAGGCCGATACCACCTTGACCACCGCCAACAATCACACAATACGGTTGTGTGTCGTATCCCAGCGATGCTTCATCGGCTTGCTTTTGCTCAAGCCATGTTTTACGCGCCCTGTCGGCTCCATGCACAACACCAGCCTCACGACTGCGGCCGGCTTTTTCTTCAAACCCATTAAGTGATTTCATGGTGGTGAGCAGGGTCCAGCAACCCGCATCGTTCAAACGTATATGACCTTCACCCGATGCCACTGCTGTATCAAATGTTATCCAACCCTCAACAATGCCATCAGCCTCTGTTGCATCACCTACAAGCTGCCAATTGCCGGGCTTGACATGTTCAAGCGTTGCATCGAGCATCGCAGCAATTTCATCGTGCCCCTCCATGGTTTTAAGATTCCATGTAAACGATACAAAATCACGCCAAAAGCCGCCGGGATCAAACATCTGGGCGGCAGCACTTGAATCACCTTTTTGCAGTGCTGTTGAGAAAACGTAGATAGTAGTCAGTATTGGTATGCGACCTGCGACAACTTGCATGCCGTTTGATGATTTGACCAGAGCCTTATGATGTAGAGCATACAGCTAAAGCCTGTCTGTGACAGACAACGTGACAGACGAGATTCTTTCTAGTACGTTGTTTCATAAGCCGCACAACGAGCAGCGGTATCCATATCAGCAACATGCTCTATCTCTGATGTTTTGTGCGCATAGTAAACAGGCAGAAAGGATTCTGGAAACCAACCCTTAACCGTATTGGATTGAGACATACATTGCAGCGCCGTCTCAAGACTTTGCGGCAAACGAATAAACCCTCGTGCCAGTAGCTCATCTACAGAAAACAGTGACAGGTCTTCTTCTGTCGGTTCGGGTGCTGCCAATCCTTCTTCAATTCCCTGCACTCCCGCATGTACGATTGCAGCCAATGCCAAGTGCGGACAAGCTGCTGCATCTGCGGCTCGGTATTCGATATTAAATTGCCGAGCAATACTAGCCGAGTCTTTCGCAGTAACAGGACAGACACGTAAGCTCGCCTCACGATCGCGAAAACCCAGATTGTTGTACGCCGCTGACCAGCGATGTGGCGTGAGCCTTTCATACGATATGACTGACGGCGCTGTTAGCGCAAGTATTGCATCAAGGTATTTTAAAACACCGGCTGCAAACGAGCTAGTCAAAGCAGACATGCCGCACGGACCTGCTACATCATAAGTGACAGGTTCACTGGAGTCATCCAAAAAACTCATGTGTATGTGAACGCCATTGCCAACACTGGCTACGTCACGAATAGGTGTATAAGTCGCCTCCTCGCCACATGCTCTTGCAGCGGAGCGCGTTAACTCACGCACCATAACCGCGGCGTCCGCGGCTCGCACTCCTTTTTCGGGCCCTATAACGACCTCAAATTGGTTCGCACCATACTCTTTCATGATGCTGTCAGGTGACAAACCCGCAGCTGCTATTGAGTCCATCAGGGTTTCAAGAAAATGTTGACGCTGCTCATAGCCTTCACGACCGTAAGCTTGATTGGGAATTGCTGAACTACTCTTGAGCTGAAATTCATGTTCGAATGCTGCCAGCAACGTTACACCGGCAACTTTATGCAATCTATCCAGAGCAGAGCGTAACAGCGCACGAGTACAAAGATCCCAGGGCTCGCCTTCCAACGTGACGATGTCGCCCAGCATAAACTGAGTCCGGCATTCACCTGAAAACTGTACGTCAACTTCAGCATTGGCGTCAGGTATAAGTAATAAATCTCCCAGCGAGCCAAACGGACTATCGGCTATCGTGTCAAAGCAATTTATTTGAACGTTGGTGGGCGTCCAACCGACTCCGCGCTTCAACCTTTTATCCAGTTGCTTGGCAGGAAACGCTTTACCTCTAACTTTGCCTGCAAGGTCACAGGTGGCTGCAAACATCAGTGGTGTTGTCATTTGTTTTGGTCCCGCCTACTTTCTCTTAGCGCATCCCATGCTTGAATACGCGCACTGGTGACTTCAAAGTTATCTTCTGCAATGCGCGTCACAATAGCTTCAGCGATTGATAGCGCGGGTGCATAGGTGCCCCATAAGGTGCCGCTTTCAATGTGTATCGGTAATATTTCTGCAGCAAAGCGTGAGATCGGAGACATCCATTTGTCTGTCATCAGCACTACTTTCGCGCCAAATTGATTGGCAGCTTTTTCAGCAAGTTCTTCCAGCGTCCTTTGATAACGCCGAAAGTCGACCATAAACAGGATGTCTCCTTGCTTCATTCTAAGAAGGTATTCTGGCCATGCTTCGTTATTTTCCGGCACCTGAAAAACGCCGCGACGGCTTTGCCTTAAGTGAAATGATAAATGTTGAGCGATGGTGTTACTGCTGCGCCCACCCAGAACATAAACATCTTTTTTTGGGTCGCTCAGCATTGAACAAATCTGGTCGAACTGTGCCTCTGTAATTGCATCACCAGACACAGACATCTGAATTGACGCACGTGAAATAAAATCACTGAGGTAGCCGCCCTCTATCGAGCGACCTTGCTGATGTACCTGAACGGGTGAACGCTGGCTCTCTTTTAGTTCAGTTATCAGCAGGTCCTGAAACTCCTGATAACCAGGTAAGCCAATCTTAATTACAAATCTTGAAATAGAAGGTGGCGATACATCAGCACGCTCTGCGAGTTTCTGAATCGAATCAAGTCCGGCATAGGGATAGTCCGCCAGCAAAGAGGCTGCAAGCTTTCTTTCTCCAGCTGTAAGTCTTGCCGCATTGGCCTCTATGCGCTTCCTTATTTGCACGTTAGCGCTTCCTTATTTGCACTTTACGACCCAATGAAAATGGTTTAATGTAAAGAAATTTACAGCATCCCAAAAATTACCGCAAATGAAAAATATATTTCTATATAATTTCAAGACTCACTAGCAAGCAGTTTACTCTGATGTGCACAGCCAAATTTTACGCATAGCCCGTATCCATTACTAAGGAGATGAATAGTTGAGGCAGGACAGGGAACAGCAAGTCGCGCTGCTGCATAGCGCTGACCCCGTGCCGGTTGAATGGGTCAATCGCGACAGTGATGCTGCGGTACTTTTACTCTGTGAGCACGCGGGAAATACTGTACCAAAATGCCTCAACAAACTAGGATTATCAAGCGATCACCTGAATGCACATATTGGTGTGGACATCGGGGCTGCAGCTGTTGCACGTGAAATCGCAGATTTGTTAGACGCGCCGCTTATTCTGCAACGCTATTCCCGGCTCGTCATTGACTGTAATCGTCCACCTGAGGCTATTGATTCGATTCCGGAAGTTAGTGACGGCATCGCGATACCTGGCAACCACAATCTAAGCGCGAATGAAAAACACGCCCGCAAACAAGAAATATTCAGCCCCCTGGACCAAGCCATCCGGAAAGGTCTTGAAAAGTTTCAACGCCAAGCGGTATTTTCAATCCATTCTTTTACACCCCAATTGTCGAATCAACCGTTAAGAGCGTGGCATGCAGGTTTTCTAAACCGTACCAATGAACGTACCGGGCACAAATTTGTTAGCCATATTAGTGCGATTGCGCCTGAGCTGAATCTGGCTCTTAACCAACCATATAGCATAAGCTCCGAGAGTGACTGGTTTATTCCTCAGCATGCAGAGCCTCGTGGGTTGCGTCACTGCCTTATAGAAATTCGTAATGATCAATTACAGGATAATGATGGCATTAGTTTCTGGGCTGATTTATTGGCTTCAGCGATTCGTTACATAAGCAAGGAGGTCGAATGATGTTAACCCGCGAAGTTTCGTTGCAGCCGGCTCAGTCTGCTTTACTGTTTATCGATGTGCAAAACTTCTCGGCTCATCGTGAAGGCGGTGAGTTTGAAGAATATTCTGCTGCAACTTTCGATAAAAAGTTCGGTTGGTACTTTGATCAGTTAGACGAGCGTGTTATACCTAACATGCAAGCCATACAATCAGCATGTCGTGACGCAAACATCGAAGTGATGTACACCGTTATAGAAAGCCTGACCCTCGATGGCAGGGATCGGTCCCTTGACTATAAAATCACTGGTTTTAACGTGCCCAAAGGATCCTGGGACGGTAAGGTGATTGATCAGATTGCACCACAGAGTGATGAAATCGTGTTACCAAAAAGTTCATCATCTGTTTTTATATCCACCCACATTGACTACATCTTGCGTAACCTTGGTGTGCGTCAGTTGGTGGTGTCCGGACTACTTACCGATCAATGTGTGGAAAGCGCCATTCGCGATGCGTGCGACCTGGGATATCTAGTCACCCAGGTTACGGACGCCTGTCTGACTATGACTGACGCGCGCCAAAACAATTCGATCGATACTATCAAGGGTTACTGCCGCCAGGTAACAACACAAAGTCTGATTGAAGAGCTGCGAGACTCAAACACATGAACAACGCCCCTGCTGTCATGCTATGAATTTGTCAACACTGCAAACGCATCCGACTCGCTTGTCATTGGCAAACGCTCTGCGCACTGCCTCGATCATCGCGGTGCTGCTGTTAACCGTAGTTATATTGAGCACCGTGTTCGGCCGTACCGGTGAGCGCATAGCATTGCAAATGTGTGTGAATATCGCAGCGGTAGTTGCACTTGCTACCTTTTGCGGTAGTACCGGTATTGTCTCATTTGGACATGGAGCTTTTATGACGGTGGGAGCTTATCTATCAGGTATTCTCACTATGCCGACTGGTTTACAACGCTCATCGTTGCCTGACTTGCCAACCTGGCTAGCCGGTCACGAACTTGAGGTATGGGCAGCACTACCCGTTGTAGCAATCGCAGGACTTGGCTTTGCGATATTAACAGGTAGCGCCATTGCCAGGCTAGTCGGTGCATCTGCAACGATTGCCACACTCGGGCTACTGATTATTGTTCATAGCGTAGCAACCAGTGCGCGTGAGATAACCCGTGGCAGTCAAACATTCTATGGGCTGCCTCGAATCACAGATCTGGTTTTCGTACTGGTCGTTGCGGTTGTTTTTATCCTTATAGCGAGGCTCTATCGAGAAAGCCGATGGGGACTGTTTGCACGTGCCGCACGTGATGACGAAGACGCCGCTGTAGCACTGGGTATAAACCCTCGGCGTTCTCGCTTAATTGCCTGGTCACTGTCAGGCATGATGATGACAGTGGCAGGTGCGCTTTACGGTCACATACTAGGTGCTTTTTCACCAGCATCCTTTTATATGGGCTTGGTGTTTGCTCAGGTCGTTATGATGATTGTCGGTGGTATGGCTTCAGTGGGCGGAGCCGTGATCGGCGTTATCGCCGTCACCGTTTTGCAAAACGTTGTACGCAATCTGGAAGGTGGAGCGACCATCGCGGGAGTAACCTTACCTGAAGTTTTCGGTCTCACGACAGTGATTCTCGGGCTAGTGATACTGCTGGTGATTTGGTTGCGACCGCAAGGTTTGGTTGGCAACTTTGAGCTTGGCCCTGACGCCGGTTCGCGTTTACTTAATGGTATCAAAAAGTCACTGCCCGCCGCAGCCTACCCTGCTCAGGTTGATCACACTGAACTTATCGGTGACAAACTCAGCAAAAGCTTTGCTGGTGTACAGGCCGTAGACAACGTCAGTTTCAGTGCTCCCACAGGTCACATCACTGGATTGATCGGTCCAAACGGTGCTGGCAAAACTACGCTAGTGAATCTACTGACCCATCAATACAGTACCGACTCTGGCACAACCCACATGGGTGATGCTGATATTACAGATGTGGCGCCGCATAACATTATTCACCATAAACTTGCACGCAGCTTTCAGAATCTGCGATTGTTTAAAGGGCTTACAGCCTATGAAAATGTGCTTGTTGCAGCCCAGGCAGCTGGTAATAACCGTATTCAAGCACACGCCATAACCGTACGAGAGCTAACGGCGTTTGATCTGCATGATGTTGCGGCAATGCGTGCAGACAGCTTGCCTTATGGTGCGCGCAAGCGACTTGAAATTGCACGTGCATTGGCCCAGGAACCCGCATTTCTTTTACTGGACGAACCGGCAGCAGGTATGAACCCCTCAGAGACCGAAGATCTGGCTGACCGGCTGGAGACCGCTTGTGCCGAGCGCGGCATAGGCATCTTATTAATTGATCACGATCTGCGTTTTGTAAATCGGTTATCGAGTCGCATTGTGGTGATGAATCGAGGTCAAAAAATTACCGAAGGCACCCCCGAAGAGGTGCGAGCTGATCATGCCGTTATTGAGGCGTATATCGGTAAAGGGCGAACAGCTAAGGCTGCCGCTGTTAATGACGCAATACCAACTTAATCAACAACAAGAGACTTGAACATGCAAACAAAAAAACTAGTTATGGCAACTGCAATCGCTGCAACACTTAGCGCACCGGTTTTGGCGGAAGATTACATCATCGGTGTGATGTCGGCCCAGTCCGGCTATTTGGCCGCATACGACGGCCCCGCCTATGCAGGATTTAAATTTTGCATTGACGAAATGAATGCCAATGGCGGCCTTAATGGAAAACTGCCAGTGAAGCTGGTGGTTAAAGATACACGCTCTGACATTGCAGTCGGTGTACAGTCAGTACAAGAGATGCTGGATGAAGGCGCGCAGTTTATTGTATCTTCTGCTGATGCAGATCCAACCATAGCAGCAGCGCAGATAACTGCTGCGGATGGTGTGCCAACAATGACCTTTGCAGGAACTGCACCGGTGCTCACGCAAGTCGGACCGCATGTGTTTGGCAGTTACCCGGCTGACAACCAGCAGGCAGCGGTACTTGCAGAGTATGCTCATGAGCAAGGCTTCAAAAATGTGTGGCTCTTAAAGTCACCTGATAGCGCTTACACCCTGGGCGGCCCTGAGTATTTCGGCAGTGCTTTCGAAACACTGGGCGGCAGTATTGTTGGTGTGAGTGAGTACTCCCTGAACCAACCGGATTTCTCGGCCGTTGTCACGACTATAGGTGGAGCAGAAACAAAACCTGACCTCATCGTTACATGGGCCTGGGAGCCTGACTTTCCAGCCTTTATTAAAGCCTTGCGTGGCGCAGGTCTTGATACCCAGGTAATGGGTGGCGACGTATTAGATAGTCCTACCGTGCGTGGCCTGGGAGAAGTTGTAGAAGGTGTTGTGCATACCTCGGGTGGTTTTCCAGAAGAAGGTTCAGCTTATGCAGACTTCATAGCGCGGTTCTCTAAAGCAACCGGCACCACACCGGATAATAACTACTACGTGAACGGGTGCGATATCGCACATATGATTGAAGATGCGGTCGCTGCGGCAGGCAGCTCTGATCCAATGAAAGTGACAGCTGCGATGTCTGAGATCGAAAACGGCGAAGGCATCATGTCTAACTACACTTTTAAAGGCACCGATCGAATGCCTCTGCGCGATGTTGTAATCGCAAAGATCACTGGTGGTGAAAAAGAGTTGGTGTTGCGTACTCAGGCAGATCCGGAAACCATGCCCAAGCCATAGGAATGTCAATGGACACTGCACTCTCCATTTCCGGCCTGACTGTCCGCTACGGTGCAATTGAAGCTGTACAAAGTATTGACCTGACAGTGACAGAAGGTGGAATCACCGCCTTGCTCGGCGCTAATGGCGCTGGCAAGACGACCACTTGCATGGCGATCACAGGCACGCTTGGTATAACGGCCGGAACAGTGTCCATTTTCAATCACGACATGACTGGAGCCACACCCGATAAGATAATTCGCGCGGGTGTGGCCATCTCACCTGAAGGACGACGCATTTTTGCATCGCTGACGGTTGAGGAGAATCTTGTGCTTGCAGGGTCCGCTGCTGGCACACAAGAAACCGCAAAACAACGCCGGTTGGCGTTGATGGATAGATTTCCAATTCTGGGCGAACGTCGGCGGCAACTGGCAGGACTACTATCCGGCGGTGAACAACAAATGCTGGCAGTCGCACGGGCCTTGATGAGTGAGCCACGACTGCTCTTGATGGATGAGCCATCACTGGGGTTGGCGCCACAAATGGTTGATCAGATTTTCACAATCATAGAAGAGTTACGTAACGAGGGTATATCCATATTGTTGGTGGAACAAAATGCCACGCTTGCCCTGGAAGTAGCCGATCATGCCGTCGTATTGGCAAATGGGTCTGTTGCCGCAGCTGGCAGCCCGCTTGAACTAGCCGATAACCCCGCGCTAAAGTCCGCCTATCTGGCTGCCTGACGATGGACATTTTTCTACAACAATTGGTTAACGCACTCAGCCTTGGCGGCATCTACGCCATGCTGGCGCTAGGATTAGCCATTGTTTTTTCTATTGTCCGACTGATTAACTTTGCCCACGGTGAGATCATGACCTTTGGTGGCTACGGCGTATTTTTAGCCATGTCCTTAGGCTATCCGCCGGTGGCGGCTTTAATGATCGGTATCGGCGCGTCTGTTGTCATGGCGCTTGCTATGGAACGCAGCGCATTCCGTGCAATGCGTGGCGCAGATGTGGTCTCACTACTGATCACAAGCTTTGCTGTCTCAGAAATCCTCAAGGTATTTTTTCAAAACGGAATTTCACCACGACCGGTTCCAATTTCATTTCCCGCATCGTGGACCGGTACCTATCAGCTTGGTGGATTAACCGTCGGTGTTGTGCCAACAGTTTCTATTTTGGTCACAATTACCGCACTCACTGTACTGACTCTGATATTAAGGCGTACCGCAACCGGCATGGCAATGCGTGCCGCAGCTGAAGATTTTGAAATGTTGCAACTACTGGGTGTAAAAGCGAATCGAGTTGTTGCGGTTGCATTCGCATTGTCCGGTCTTTTAGCAGGAGCCGCGGCTGTTCTCTGGACGGCGCAGCGAGGATCTGTTGATCCTATGATGGGTTTCTTCCCCGTTCTCAAGGCCTTTATCGCCAGCGTGCTCGGCGGTCTTGGGAGTTTAGGTGGTGCGGTGCTGGGCGGGTTCGTCATAGGCGCTATCGAAGTCATGGCTCAGGCATTCTTGCCTGACTTTCTGGCGCCTTATCGCGATGCTATTGTGTTGAGCAGTGTTATCGCTGTTCTTCTGATAAGGCCAGATGGGTTGTTACCTGCCAACTCCGGGAGTAGATCTTAAATCAATCATCGGCCCGCTTATCCACAATGATAGTTCTGACTAAAATTGATGAGCTGATACTTTTAAATTATTCATCAAGGGGAAAAACATGACTTGCAATCATACGATTCACAAGCTTAGCCATCATTTCGGTTGGGACAATGCTATTGAACCCACAGTAACGATAACACCCGGTCAAACTGTTGAAATTGAAACTATAGACTCATCCGGTGGTCAGCTCGCACCAGGTTCCACAGTAAAAGATCTAGGTTCTTTGTCTTTCGATAAAATTAATCCGGTAACCGGCCCCATATTTATTGAGGGCGCCGAACCCGGAGACGCTGTCGCAATAAAATTCCTGGATTTTAAACCGTCCGGTTGGGGATGGACCGCAAATATCCCTGGTTTTGGATTACTGGCAGATCAATTTACCGATCCAGAACTACATATTTGGAAGTACGACAATGTGTCTATGAGCCCTGCCCTGTACGGACCAGGTGGACAGGTGCCGCTTAAGCCATTTTGTGGCACCGTTGGACTAGCCTTGGCTGAAGCTGGTGTACATAGCGTCGTACCTCCAAGACGGGTAGGCGGAAACTTAGACATACGCGACAATGCAGTCGGAACAACGTTGTATCTGCCAGTTGAAGTCGCGGGTGGTTTGTTATCTCTTGGCGATACACATGCAGCACAAGGCGATGGTGAAATATGTGGCACCGCTATCGAAAGCCCAATGGTGGTTGCAATTGAAGTAGAGCTTGTTAAACAAGCCAATTTCCAATTTCCACGCTTTGAAACGGAAGGACCAGTAAGCAGGCATCTTGATAAAAAAGGTTATATGGTTGCAACCGGTGTTGGTCCTGATTTAATGCCAGCCGCCAGAGATGCAGTTTCAGGAACCATAGACTGGGTTTGCGCACGCACAGGTATGTCGGCAGTCGATGCTTATATGCTGTGCAGCGTTTGTGGTGACCTTAGGATAAGCGAAATTGTCGATATGCCCAATTGGACGGTATCCTTTTATTTTCCTAAAAGTGCATTGGCATAGGTTAAAGATTGATAGTGCGGCCTGCACACTCATAATCTGCTGCCGTACGTTTTTTGTAACTCGGATTATCAGCAGCTAAAGCGTTGATGGTTGACGACAGGCCGCTGAAGTAAATCGATGCAACTTCGCGTTGAGCATGATCAAGACTACGAATAGTACGTAATGCATATGCCTCCCAAAGTTTGCGATTGTGCACTCGTGTCTCTTTACGCCAGTCAGAAAATCTTAGCCGCCGTTTATCTAGATATGATTTCAGCATCGCATCAAGCTCTGGTTCCTTGCGCTTGTCCAACAAAGCATAAAATTCAGCATCAAGTTCTTCCCGTATCGGGCGAAAAGACGTGCCGGGCCTGATCGTTGAACTCATCGTTTGACGCAAATCATCAACCTGTTCCTGGTTTAGCGTAAAGTTAACCAGCCGAAGGTAACGTCTGACTTGTTTAACACGACCACTCACCGATTCTGCGAGTATTTCATCTATCTCTCTGTCATCTGCATCTCGTCTGGCCCTTCGAGACTCTCTTGCCGCTTGTCGGTTATCACGAATTTGATTTATTTGTTGATCGCTAAGAGTAGAAATAATATCTGCAGACTTATAAACAGGATTACAGGTTCCTACTTTAGCCGCGTATGCTCTTAGAAGCTCACTCCAGCGCTCAACATCAGCATTGCTTATGTTTTTTGCGTCTTTCAAACGAACAGTGAAATCACCTAGTAGCTGGCTATAGTTAACAAGCTGGGTGTGCCGATGCCAGAGATGGAAGTGATCGGCCAGTTCTTGAATTTGTCCAGTTTGTTCTTTGTCAAAGTTCGCGTATTCCAAAAACCGGTTTTCTATTCGATTATCGAGCGAGTTGTACAATGGGCGCAAGACCAGTTTACTGTTTGAGCAGGCAGCACATGTCAGAATCAATACAACAAACGAGCACCATTTTTTGAACGAATTTAATCGAGAAAAAATCATTCTTAGGTGGTGGCGCGTTGTGCTCATGCAAAATCCATCAAACAGGTGTACTGTAGAAATAATAAGACAATTCCAGAGCGAAAGTAATCGATCGCATCAATAGGCCGTCAAATGCGAAAAGCGTTGCCAGAAAGGAATACCCGAATTTGAAAGCTTCAAATGAAGACCAAAGCAATAAAGTCAAAAAAACGGGCGATACATCAAAGTTAACTGCAGCCCACTGGGGCACCTACAAAATAAGCGGTGAGCAGAACAAGCTTCAATTAACGCCCATCGAATCTGATCAGATGCCCTCGCGCATTGGTCGAGGATGGCTCTCAGCACTACGGGATACCAACACAAGGATTGCGCGCCCCGCAGTGCGTCGCGGATGGCTCGATGGTGACAAGGGTGCGGGGCGAAACAGTGATGACTTTGTAGAACTGCCTTGGGACGAAGCGCTTGATTTAACCGCATCGGCACTACAAGGTGTTATTGACTCGTACGGTAACAGCGCAATTTATGGTGGCTCATACGGTTGGTCCAGCGCTGGACGATTTCATCACGCACAATCACAGTTAAAGCGCTTTCTTAATTTGACTGGCGGTTTTGTTTCGTCACGCGACAGCTACTCCTACGCAGCAGCCGAAGTCATCCTCCCACACCTAACCGGAATGAACGTAAAAACTTTCGAAGGCCAGACAACCAGCTGGCCATTGATTGCAAAACATTGCACGTTGTTCCTGGCCTTTGGTGGTATTTCGAATCGCACGGCACAGATCGCAGGTGGGGGCACTACCGATCACGAAGTTGGCCACTGGATGACTGAAGCAACTAATAGTGGCATGAAGACAATCAACATCTCTCCGCTTAAAAGCGATATGGCCGAGCTACCGGGAACGCGATGGCTTGCAATACGACCCGGGTCAGATGTCGCTTTGATGCTCGCACTCTGTCACGAATTACTAATCAACGACTGGCACAATGAAGTGTTTCTCGAACGTTGTACCTCCGGCTGGGCAGAGTTTCGTTCCTACTTATCAGGCGAATCAGACAATACACCCAAGACATCTGATTGGGCAGCACCGTTGTGCGATTTGCCCAGCGAAAAAATCAAATCACTCGCACGTGAAATGGCCGGCCAAAAAGTCATGGTTGCAGTTGCATGGGGTTTGCAGCGTGCCGATCATGGTGAACAAACCATATGGGCAGGATTAGCCCTGGCAGCCATGCTTGGTCAAATGGGAAAGCCCGGCACAGGGTTTGGATTCGGATACGGCTCGACAACCCTGCCCGGTCGTCCAAAACGTCTTTTCAGCTGGCCCTCAGTACCACAAGGCAAAAACAAAATAGACGATTTCATACCGGTTGCACGTCTATCCGATATGTTATTAAATCCGGGAGCAAGTTATAACTACAATGGCGAAACTCGCCAGTACCCCAATATAAAACTAATTTACTGGGCCGGTGGAAATCCTTTTCATCACCATCAGGATCTTATACAACTGGAGCATGCATGGACTCAACCTGAAACAGTGATCGTACATGAACACAGCTGGACCGCCACCGCCCGCAGAAGCGACATCATACTGCCGTGCACAACGCCATTGGAACGCGATGACATTATGATCAACCATCGCAACCCAGACATGATTTACATGCATGCAGCCATGCAAGCCCTTGGTGAATCCAGGAACGACCACGACATCTTTGCATCCATTGCCAAACGCATGAATATAAACGATGCATTTTGCGCAAATAGAAACACCACACAATGGTTATCGTGGTTGTGGTCTGAGTGTCAGGGTGTTGCGCAATCGCAGGGTTTCACACTTCCTGATTTCGAATCGTTTCGCGAAACTGGTCGCACCGTTATTGAAGCTCAGGATGAAACACGCGTATTGTTTGAATCATTTGTGGCAGACCCAATTGCAAACCCACTCGGTACCGAAAGTGGAAAACTCACGCTATACAACAGGCACATCGCTGCACTGGGCTTGATTGATTGCCCGGGATATCCTGCCTGGATGGAACCCATTGAATGGACAAAAGATGCAGAGATCGATCAACTGCACTTGATTTCAAATCAACCCGTAACAAGGCTTCACAGTCAGCTCGACAACGGCAGCGAATCAAAGGGGTCAAAGCTTAATGAACGTGAGGTTTGCACCATTCACCCAACTACAGCAAGCAGACTTGGTCTACTGGATGGCGATATCGTTCAGATACACAATAATCGCGGCTCCTGCCTGAGCGCCTTGAGCGTATTTGACGGAATGCGAGAGGATTGCATTGTGCTACCTACCGGTGCATGGCTTGATCTGCAGGACTTAGGTTTAGCGAGAATCGATGTGCATGGAAATCCAAACGTTCTGACCATGGACAAAGGTGCCTCGCAACTGACGCAGGCTAATATTAGCCACACAGCTTTGGTAAGGGTGAGCAAATGGACTGAGCCACTACCCGATGTAAGCGTATTTACCCCTCCAAAATTTGTTGATTAGATATGCACCACCTTTGTTGTTTTAAACATCAGGCGCACTGTATTAAACGCTGTCGCGCGAATACCGCTTTTACATATTACTTAAAATGTGAGTGCTAACCACCGACAGACCGATATCCACAATTTGACTCAAAATCATAGAACTGCCCACCACTTTACTCATCATGAATTTAACTGGGGCATTTTGCACCACAGTGTCCATTGTTCTAAATCTAATTAGTCTTCGCCCCAATCACGCACTCAAAAAGTTCTGGAAAATGAAATGGAAATAGCGTCTACTAACCTCGACATCCATTGAGGGGAGAACTAAATGTCAATAAAAAAATGCATATCGTTTATCGGCCTTGCACTATTTATGTCCTGCAAGTTGGCCGTTGCACAAGAAGCCGGAGGGAACTTAGTTTATATCGTTCAACCCGAACCGCCATCACTGGCGCCTTATCTTTCCACATCAGGACCAATCGGTCTTGTTGCACCAAAGATCTATCAAGGCTTACTCGACTACGATCTTGAACTCAACATTGTCCCGGAACTAGCCGAGAGCTATGAAATTAGCGATGACGGTTTGATGGTGACATTTAATTTGCAAAAAGGTGTTACCTGGCACGATGGCACACCATTCACTTCAGCCGATGTGCAGTTCACCATCATGGAAGTACTGAAAAAGTTCCATCCACGCGGACCAAATTCGTTTAAAGAGGTCAGTGAGATTCAGACGCCTGACGAACACACCGCTATCTTTAAACTCGACCGACCTGCCCCATACATGATGCGTGCATTCGCTGGATATGAATCTCCAATCGTGCCCAAGCATCTACTGGAAGGTAAAGATATTCGAGAAGCAGAACTGGGAAATAACCCTGTTGGAACCGGACCATTTAAATTTGTTGAATGGAAAAAAGGTCAGTACATCCGTCTTGAAAAAAATGAAAACTACTGGAAAGAAGGTTTGCCCTACCTCGACAGAATCGTAGCCAGAATAATCCCCGATGCATCAACCCGAACGGCCGCTATGGAGAATGGCGAGGTTATGTACGGCGCTTTTGGTGCTATACCTAATGTAGATGTGGTACGTATGCGCGAGATGGATAATATCGGCACAACAACTGACGGTTACTCCATGATTAATCCAATGGCACTGCTGGAGTTTGATACAACCAAACCACCATTTGATAATCCTGCTGTTAGAAACGCGATATCACTTACCCTTGACCGTCAGTTTTTTATCGACAACATCTGGTTTGGTTACGGCAAAAAAGCCACCAGCGCTTTATCGTCAAACTATGAACCGACTGGTCTCTACAAAGCCAGCGCAAATTATCCTGAAAAACCGGATGTTGCCGCAGCGATTAAATTGCTCGACGATGCTGGAGTCAGCGCAGATAGCGATGGGGTCCGAATCAAAGCAACGCTCGATCTCATCCCTTACGGTGAAGACTGGAGACGTGCAGGCGAATACATAAAGCAGGCTCTGGCAGAGATCGGAATAGAACTCGACCTCCGTTATGAAGATGTTCCAACGTGGATTAAACGTGTGTATGGCGACTATGATTTCGCCATGAACCTGAACTACTTCTACCAGCTACCCGACCCGGTTATTGGCGTGCACCGACACTATGGTACAGATCAGATTCGTGCGGGCACTCCTTTTGTAAACTCAACCCGCTACAGCGATACAGAGCTTGATGATTTGCTGGTTCAAGGTGCAACATCGGCCGACCCTGAGGCGCGTGTTGGTATTTACCACGCAATTCAGGACAAGCTTAGCGCTGATCAACCAGTGGTTAATCTGTTTGAACTTGAATTTATCACTGTGTTCAACAGTAAGCTAAAAGATCATGACTTCTCAGCGATGGGATCGTACTCATCGTTTGATAAAACATGGTTGGAAAAATAAGTTAGCCACACTGTGGTTGATGTAAAGTCAGCCGAGCACATTGCTCGGCTGATCACTATTTTCCAGCATCCAGTCTCCTGTTAAGTCCAGCACCAACCGTTGCATTTCATTTATGAGCCACAATTCAAAGCGAGTACGTTATGTACTCAAACGATTGTTACAAGCGATACCTGTGATTCTTGCCATTCTGGTGGTCAATTTCTTCTTGCTTCACTTGGCCGAAGGTGATGCGGTCGATGTGCTTGCAGGCGAAGCCGGGTCTGCAACCCCGGAATACATGGAGCAACTTCGCGAAAAATTCGGCCTGGACAAACCGCTTCCCGTTCAATTAGCTGTTTATCTTAAAAATGTTCTTTCATTTGATCTTGGATATTCGTTTCGCCATGGCATGCCAGTAACCGAACTGGTTTTGGATAGATTTGTTCCCACACTCTTACTGATGGTGTCGACCATTCTTATTGCTGTCGGCTTTGGCATCGTTTTAGGTCTATTTGCTGCAGCTGGACTCAACACCTGGCGAGATAACCTGATTTCCATTTTCGCTTTGATTACCTACGCTACACCCTTGTTCTGGATTGGGTTGATGATGATCGTTGTGTTCTCCCTGAAGCTGCATTGGTTTCCCACCAGTGGCATGGAGAATGTGGTGATGTTCTACGAAGGCTGGGACAGAGTAAAAGACATTGCACACCATTTGGTGATGCCAACGATCACCCTGTCACTATTCTACCTGGCTTTATACACGCGACTGATGAGGGCTTCTATGTTGGAACAGGCTGGCATGGACTACGTCATTACAGCTCGTGCTAAAGGCCTGACAGAACGACGCATCATGTTTGTTCATGTATTGCGTAACGCGTTACTGCCAGTGGTCACTATGGCAGGCGTACAAGTAGGTGCATTGATTGGCGGTTCAGTTATCGTTGAGTCTGTTTTCGCATGGCCCGGACTTGGCATGCTGGCTTACGAAGCCCTGTTTGCTCGCGATCTTAATCTGTTGCTGGGAATATTTCTGCTCTCAGCACTGCTGGTTGTCGCCATCAATTTAATCGTTGATATCATTTATTCCTTTCTTGACCCAAGAATCGAGGTGACCTGAATGAGCTTCTGGCAACTCTATCGGCGAAACAAATCTGCTGTATTTGGCTTGGTAATACTTTGCCTTGTCTTCATTATAGCAATGCTTGCAGGTGTTTTATTCGAAAACGAGCCTTTTAAACTGGTTGGCAAACCAATGTCGGCACCTGGTGCAAACGGGTTTTTACTGGGCAGTGATACGCTTGGACGTGATGTTGCCGCCGGCATTGCGTACGGCGCCAGAACCTCATTGTTAATCGCTGGACTGGCGACAGCTGTAGCTGTTTTTATAGGCGCAGTTTTGGGCGGGTTGGCAGGCTACTACGGTGGCTTGGTAGACGACATATTAATGCGCGTCACTGAAATGTTTCAAACCATTCCCTCTTTCGTCTTTGCCATACTGCTAGTGGCTATTATGAAGCCGTCCATTCAAAGTATCATCATTGCAATTGCTGTGGTGTCCTGGCCTGCGGTTGCCCGATTGGTGCGCGGTGAATTCATATCTCTGCGTAACAGAGAATTCATTCAAGCCTGTCACACCGTTGGCATGGGTGACATTCGCATAATGATCAAAGAGATACTGCCAAACTGCTTATCTCCTATTATCGTTGCCGGTTCGCTCATGGTGGCAACCGCAATCTTGATTGAAAGCGGTTTGTCTTTTCTTGGCTTAGGCGACCCCAACATTATAAGTTGGGGGTTTCAGATTGGCGCTGGACGCACAGTGCTCCGCTCAGCGTGGTGGGTTTGTACCTTTCCCGGAGTTGCAATTCTACTGACAGTACTGGCGATCAATTTGGTCGGTGAAGGACTTAATGATGCCTTGAATCCACGACTTCGGACTCGCACATGAACGACTCTACTTCGTCAAGCGCGCTACTCGAAATAAAAAATCTTCACGTAAAACTGCCCGCTGGAGCAGAACGCTCACACGCGGTCGAAGATGTTAGCTATACGCTAAACAATAACGAAATCCTGTGCGTTGTTGGAGAGTCGGGTTCTGGTAAATCGATTACCGCTCGCGCAATAATGGGTTTGTTGCCCGCGCCTCATGTGCATGTAGACCAAGGCAATATTATTTTTAACGGTGAAGAACTGACTACAGCGAAAGACAGTCGTCTTCGACAAATTCGGGGCGGTGAGATTTCCATGATTTTCCAAGAGCCCATGACTGCACTTAATCCTGTTATGACTATCGGAAAACAAATCGACGAAGTCATTCGGTTTCATACAAAAATAAAAAAGCGTGATCGCCGGCAACGCGCGCTTAATCTGATAGCCAGCGTTCATCTACCTGACCCTGAACATATCATTACCTCCTACCCACATGAGCTTTCAGGTGGACAACGACAACGCGCCATGATCGCAATGGCCCTGGCAATGGAACCCAGAATACTCATTGCAGACGAGCCAACAACAGCACTGGATGTAACAACACAAGCACAGATTTTAAAGCTCATAAAAGAGCTGCAACAAAGTCACGATACCGGCGTGCTTTTTATTACGCACGATTTTGGCGTGGTTGCCGACATCGCAGACCGCGTAGCGGTTATGCAGCATGGAAAAATTGTAGAGATCGGTACAACTGATCAAGTACTAAACCACCCGCAGCATCCTTATACACAAGCACTAATGCAAGCTGTACCAAGCCTGGTGCCTCCAGAAGTTAGAGCCATTTCAGACGAACAGGAATTAGTCGTCAGTGATCTTACAAAAACCTATACCAGTGGTGGCGGCTGGTTTGGCTTCGGTTCGAAAGAGCGCATTGTGCATGCTGCAAAAAATGTGGATGTGACATTACATAAAGGCGAAACGCTGGGCGTGGTGGGTGAATCAGGTTCTGGTAAATCCACACTAGCTCGCTGCATCGTTCGCCTTATCAATGCAGATGAAGGATCAATACTGTACAACGGCGTTGATTTACGCCCGTTGAACCGTGCCCAAATGCGCCCCTACAGATCAAAGATTCAAATGGTCTTTCAAGATCCCTTTGCATCGTTGAATCCACGCACCAAAGTCGGTCGCATAATTGCTGACGGTCCTCGGGTATTAGGCACAGGTTCCGCCGATGCAGAAGATCGTGCTCGCGAAATGCTGGAGCTTGTCGGGCTCGACGACCGTGCTTTCGATCGCTTTCCACACGAATTTTCCGGTGGGCAACGACAACGAATCGGCATTGCAAGAGCCCTTGCAATGGACCCGGAAATACTCGTGGCAGATGAACCAGTTTCGGCCCTTGATGTATCCATTCAAGCACAAATTCTGCAATTACTGGCTGATATCAGGGAACGACTGCAACTATCAATGATTTTCATCACACATGATCTTAGAGTAGCCGCACAAGTGTGTGATCGTATTGCCGTTATGCGCCTGGGCAACATCGTTGAAATGGGGCCGACGTCTACCTTGTTCAAGCAAGCTGAACATGAGTACACCCGAGAACTGCTTAGTGCTGTTCCAGGTAAAAACTGGCGGCCGGTGGATGCGGCATCAATTCATCAATCAGGCTAACTTTTCATTAGCCGTCGTAGAAACTTCAATATATACTCGGCTTCCTGATCGTGATTTAATTGGGGATGTCCGTGTTTGTGAACAATGCATGGTATGTGGCCGGTTGGAGTGCTGAGTTCGGTGAATCGCTGCTGCGGGTTACCATTCTCGAACAGCATCTGGTGATGTACCGCACCTCAACCAATATAGTGGTGGCGCTGGAAGATCGTTGTCCCCACCGTCAGTTGCCTCTTTCAAAAGGCAAACGCATTGGTGATGATATTCAATGCGGCTACCACGGCATGACTTTCGACTGCACAGGTAGCTGTGTGCGGATTCCTGGTCAGGACAACGTTCCCTCATCCGCCTACGTAAATACGTATCCGATTGTTGAAAAAAACAACATTGTATTCGTATGGATGGGTGACGCTACAAAAGCTGATGAAAATCAGGTTTTTGATATGCCTGAATTTAACGATGCTGGCTGGCATTCACACCAGGGAGATTCGCTACACCTTCGCGCAAATTATCTTAATGTGGCAGAAAATCTTGTTGACCCTGCCCATGTAAGCTTTGTTCATCCGACAACACTGGGAAACGCTGCCAGCGAAAACGTTCCAGTGCATGTTGATACCACAGGGGACGTACTGGTTGCATGGCGCTGGATAAGAGACTCAGAGCCGGTCGGTTTCTTTAAAAACTTCGGTAACTTTAAAGGTAACGTTGATCGCTGGCATTACTATTACCTGCACATCCCATCAATTGCCGTAATCGATTTCGGTAGTGCTGATGCAGCATTAAAACTGCCAGAGGATCAGCGCGACAAAGGGGTAAGAATTTTTGCCCTGCACTTTCTCACACCGGTCGACGAACACTACACCATCGATCGCTGGATGCATGTTCGCAATGCCGCAGTAGGTGACGATGACGCATCTGAACAAATGGATGCGATGTTCCGCATCGCTTTTAATGAGGACAAAGCGATTCTTGAAGCGATAGAAGCGCAAGAAATGGAAGAACAACAAGCAACGCAGCAGCGTACGCCAAAACGCAAACCAATCCGCCTTGCCATAGACAAAGGCCCGTTAGTGTACCGTCGCAGAATCAGAGATTTGCTGGAAGCTGAAAGTACGGAAGATCTCGGTGAACCGGTACGGCCAACTTTCGTTCACCATTAAATTTTATCTTAAGACTCACCATTAGGTTTAATTATTAAGACACATCACTAATGTCTTTTCACTAAGCTACTCGCGTTCAAATGCGAGTCCAAATTTTTGGATCGCAGCCTGTGCTATGTCGATATCGTCCTGATCTTTCGCCCCGGATATTCCCAGACCTCCAATACACACACCGTCTTCAAATATTGGAAAGCCACCTGGGAAAAACAGCACGCGGTCTCTGTTTGAAAAACCCATAGCAACCGGCGGCTTCACGGAAATTCGCTCGTATAGCCCTTGAGTACTGACGGCAAAATTTGCAGCCGTCCAGGCTTTATCGATTGAATACTGAATGGCCGGTGCCATGACGTTGTCAGTGCGTGCCAATGAAACCATATGCCCTCGTGGGTCACAAACGACAGCGCAGACTTCTACACTCTTTTGCTCTGCCAGTAGTATTGCGCTCCCAACCATTTCATGGGCCAGGCTTGAATTTATTTCGCGTCGTTCGATTGATTTCATTGTTGTTCCGCTAAACGCATCACTCGTTGCTATTGCGCTCGCTGCAATGCCGACTTGGCATACAATTCTACACGGCGGTTGCGCAATCTGCCCTCTTGTGTTTCGTTTGTATCGATAGGCTTCGTTTCGCCATACGCTGACGGAATTAATCGTGGCTTTGCAATACCATTACGAACCAGATACTCAACCACTGATACCGCACGACGTTCTGACAGACCTTGATTCCAGTCTTTGGACCCGTTGCTGTCAGTGTGGGCTTTCACATCTACTGAGGCAGATGGATATTTGCGCAACGTTATCGCAACTGCATCCAGAATATCCTGAGCATCAGGCGTAAGCTCTGCAGAATTACTGTTGAAATTAACACCTTCAATTACCCCGGCGAACAAGGCACACCCGTCTGAATCAACGCTAAGATCAATAGCCGTACCCGGACACTGATCAATGTTGTCCAGGACACCATCACTATCGGTATCCAATGGTGCTATTGCAACGGCTGCAACAGGCGCCACCACCGGCACATTTTTCACCACCTGTACAACCGGTCGCTTTTTGTGCGAGCGACCAAATCGATACAGTAGTCCCAGCTGACCGTACTGGATGTCCTCTTCATAATAAATATATTCGGCTCGCAGCCCAAAGCCAATGCGTGATGTGTACTCTACACCAGCACCTGCTAACACATGCGTTGAGTGATCTTTTTTAAAGTTGACATCACCTACCGGACTATTTTGAAGAAACCCATAACCCAGCCTGCCAAAACCGCTCAATCCACGTCGCGAATGGCTGTGCCTGTTTTTACCAGCGTAAAATAAAGCACTACCACCGAGCAAGTGATAATTAATACGACCACCGGATGAGATACCAGCACTGCCCAAATCAGCGGAGTGCAATTCCATCGAAAACCACTTACTGTAGTCCCAGCCAACGCTAAGCTGGCCGCCACCTTCAACGCGATCGTTCACATCTGTATTCGACACCTCAGATGTGTCTGGTTCCAACCGGCTCAGACCAAGGCCTGCACCTACATACACATGTTTGCGGAACCTGTGCGCATCGTTGGTATGGCCTTCAGAATAGGCGGCTCGCTGCATCGCCAACTGCTGTGCAGCACGACTTTGTGTATCCGTTTTGGTCTGCACAATTGCCGCAGGCTTCTCAACTTGCTGCGCCGTTTTCAGATCAGGTGCATCAGTTGAACTTTGCCCAAGCAGGGAGCAACCACTTAACAACGCAGCAGTCACAGACGCAAGCAGCACTCTACACTGCAGTCGACGCCGACGAATCAGCATCACCAGGGACAGCATCACAAGTACGAGCAGAGTTGGATCGATTCGCGTATTAGTTGATGCAACGCTACAACCTGAACTAACCCCACCAGACAAACCCGTATGGATAATACCGTCAACGGCCTGGGCTAATACTGGTGCACTCTCCCGGTAGTCAGGAATACCGTTACCATCAGCATCGATAAGCGACGATGCAATGATCTGAATACCATCGTCAACACCGTTGCCATCAAGATCTTGAAAGCCATCAATCATACCGTCACCGTCAGCATCAACACCACCGGTTTCAACAAGATCATTTATCCCATCATTGTCAGAATCCAGTTCAAGGGCATCGTAGATTCCATCGCCATCTGAGTCGAAAGGCGATGTAGGTACGAAGTTCTCACTAACGCCATCCCCGTCATCATCGATGAAGCCATCGAGTACACCGTCATTATCAACATCGAATTCTGGACCGAACGCTTCGACGATATCAACAATTCCATCATTGTCACTATCAAGGTCGCGAAAATCAGCCAGACCATCTTGATCAGTATTACGCGGTGCACCACCAGCACCACTGGCAAGCCCGGCAGCATTGACAACCGGAGCTAAGTTAGCGCCGCCGGCTCGATAATCAAATTGCTGGTTCTGCGTGTCTTCCTGATCGATGATGCCATTTAAATCGGTATCCTCGTGATCAGACTCAATGGTATCGAGCAAGCCATCGTTATCTGAATCGAGATCTCGATAGTCAACAACACCATCACCATCTATATCGACCAGCGTGTAATTTTCAACGCCAGACTCAGGTGCAGTTTGGACAATGTCAGCCATGCCGTTAATACCATAGTTGTTCGAGGTATCGATGACACCATCCAGATCGGTGTCTAATTGATTTACCTCAACCATGCCTATACGGGCCTCGATAATGTCAAGAATGCCATCGTTATCAACATCAAGATCACGGAAGTTTTCAACCCCATCCGCATCTCTGTCGCCCGAACCTTCTGTCATATCACTGATTCCATCATTGTCAGCATCAACATCCAGATAATCAGGCGTGCCGTCATTATCTTTGTCGGCTGGTATGCTGCCCTCAAATTCAGCTTCAACACTGTCAGCAATGCCGTCGTTATCCGAATCCTCGTCCAGATAGTCAGCTATACCATCACCGTCAGTATCAGCAGTGCCTTCAAGTGCATCTGACAAACCGTCGTTATCGGAATCAAGGTCCAGATAATCAGGCACACCGTCACCGTCTGCGTCAGTAAGACCTTCGATACTGTCTGGCACATTATCGCCATCAGAGTCCAGATCTAAGTGATCAGGCGAACCATCTCCATCAGAATCGACAGGATTAGTTGGATCATCACCTGATTCAATGCTGTCACTCAAGCCATCGTTGTCAGAATCCAGATCAAGATAATCCGGGACACCGTCACCATCTGTATCAGCTGGATTTCCTGGTGTAGCACCAGCTTCGTAAGTGTCAGGAATGCCATCATTGTCCGAATCTTCATCGAGATAATCAGGTATACCATCACCATCAGTATCGACATTACCCTCGATCGTATCGGGGATACCGTCGTTATCTGAATCAAGATCAAGGTTATCGGCTATACCATCATTGTCTGCATCGGCACCGCCAGATTCAATAACATCGGTGATGCCATCGTCATCCGAGTCGAGGTCCAGGTAATCCGGTGAACCGTCACTATCTGTATCGATATTGCCTTCAGTCGCATCAGGGATGCCATCGCTATCAGAGTCCTGATCAAGGTAATCAGGCGTACCATCACCGTCTGAGTCAACAGCACTTTCTATCGCATCAGGGATACCATCGTTATCTGAATCCTCGTCAAGATAGTTAGGAGTGCCGTCACCATCAGTATCTATAGTTCCTTCAACCGAATCAGGGATACCATCGTTATCTGAATCCTGATCTAAATAATCAGGTGTACCGTCACCGTCTGTGTCATTAGTACCCTCAACCGAATCAGGGATACCATCGTTATCTGAATCCTGATCAAGATAGTCAGGGATACCGTCACCGTCTGTGTCGATGTTACCTTCAACAGAATCCGGGATACCGTCGTTATCTGAGTCCACATCAAGATGATCAACAATGCCGTCGCCATCTGTGTCCGGGTCCGTCAGAGCAACAGCATCAACACCATCGTCAACTCCGTTACCATCGGTATCGACAAAGCCATCAATCACACCATCATTGTCAGCATCAACACCACCAGCTTCGATAACGTCGTTGATGCCATCGTTGTCTGAATCTATGTCCAGATAATCTGGTATGCCATCGCCATCAGTATCGAGCACACTTACCGCATCATCAATACCATCACCATTTGCATCGATACCACCGGTGCTATCAACATCGTATAAGTCATCAATGCCATCACCGTCGGTGTCATTCCCGGTTCCCGCTTCTAACGCATCGGGTAGACCATCGTTGTCAGAATCCTGGTCCAGAAAATCAGGAATGCCATCACCATCACTGTCAACCGTGCCTTCAACAACATCAGGAATGCCGTCGTTGTCTGAATCAACGTCCAGTCGATCTGAAACACCATCGCCATCGGTATCAGTGTCAGGCAAGGCAGTTATTAGTGTGTTGTCATCCAGCCCATCACCATTTGTGTCAGTAAAGCCATCAACAACACCATCGTTGTCAGCATCGGCTCCACCAGCTTCAATTACATCATTAATACCGTCGTTATCTGAATCAAGGTCCAGATAATCAGGTGTACCGTCACCGTCTGTATCGAGCACACCAGCGGCTGCAACTGCGTCATCTATACCGTCGCCGTCTGCATCGACACCACCAGTTGCATCTGCATCGTATAAGTCATCAATGCCATCACCGTCTGTGTCTACACCAGAGATCGGTGCTTCAACACTGTCGAGTACGCCATCGTTGTCTGAATCCAGATCAAGATAATCAGGTATGCCGTCACCATCTGTGTCAACATTGCCTTCTATCGCATCGGGTATACCATCGTTATCTGAATCAACATCCAAATGATCAACAATGCCATCGCCGTCTGTGTCCGGGTCTGCCAAAGGAGTTGCTTGTGTTGCGTCGTCAAGACCATCACCATCGGCATCAACAAAGCCATCCACTACACCGTCGTTGTCTGAATCGACTCCACCGGCTTCAACCACGTCGTTGATACCGTCGTTGTCTGAATCGGTATCCAGGTAATCAGGCGTACCATCAGCGTCGGTGTCAAGTACACCAGCTGCTTCAACTGCGTCATCGATACCATCACCATCAGCATCAACACCACCGGTTGCATCCACATCGTATAAGTCATCAATGCCATCACCGTCGGTGTCTACACCGCTGATTGGTGCTTCGTTAGTATCAAGGATACCGTCGTTATCTGAATCCAGGTCAAGATAATCAGGGGTACCATCACCGTCGGTGTCGAGTACGCCAGCTGCTTCAACCGCATCGTCGATACCATCGCCATCAGCATCGATACCACCGGTTGCATCAACATCGTATAAGTCATCGATGCCATCACCGTCTGTATCAACGCCGCTGATTGGTGCTTCAAGTGCATCCGGGATGCCATCGTTATCTGAATCCATGTCCAGATAATCAGGCGTACCATCACCATCAGTGTCAACGTTACCTTCTATTGAATCGGGAATACCGTCGTTGTCTGAATCTATATCCAGATAGTCAGGTATGCCATCACCGTCTGTGTCGATGTTACCTTCAACAGAATCCGGTATACCGTCGTTATCTGAATCTACGTCTAAATGATCAACAATGCCATCCCCGTCAGTATCGGGGTCAGGTAATGGTGTCGATTGAGTCGCATCGTCTATACCGTTACCATCGGTATCGACAAAGCCATCAATCACACCATCGTTGTCAGCATCAACACCACCAGCTTCGATAACGTCGTTGATACCATCGTTATCAGAATCGATGTCCAGATAATCGGGTATGCCATCGCCATCGGTATCAAGCACACCAATCGCATCATCAATACCATCGCCATTTGCATCGGTACCACCGGTGCTATCAACATCGTATAAGTCATCGATGCCATCACCATCGGTGTCAACACCGGTTCCCGCCTCTAACGCATCGGGTAGACCATCGTTGTCAGAATCCTGGTCCAGAAAATCAGGAATGCCGTCACCATCACTGTCAACCGTGCCTTCAATAACATCAGGAATGCCGTCGTTGTCTGAATCAACGTCCAGTCGATCTGAAACACCGTCACCATCGGTATCAGTGTCTGGCAAGGCAGTTGTTAGTGTGTTGTCGTCCAGCCCATCACCATTTGTGTCAGTAAAGCCATCAACAACACCATCGTTGTCAGCATCGGCTCCACCAGCTTCAATTACATCATTAATACCATCGTTGTCTGAATCAGTATCCAGATAATCAGGGGTACCATCTGCATCTGTGTCGAGCACGCCAGCGGCTTCAATTGCGTCATCGACACCGTCGCCGTCTGCATCGACACCACCAGTTGCATCCACATCGTATAAGTCATCAATGCCATCTCCGTCTGTGTCTACACCAGAGATCGGTGCCTCAACACTGTCGAGTACGCCATCGTTGTCTGAATCAAGATCAAGATAGTCAGGTGTGCCGTCACCATCAGTATCAACATTGCCTTCTATCGCATCGGGTATACCATCGTTATCTGAATCAACATCCAAATGATCAACAATGCCATCGCCGTCGGTATCCGGGTCTGCTAAAGGGGTGGCTTGTGTTGCGTCGTCAAGACCATCACCATCGGTATCAACAAAACCATCCACTACACCGTCGTTGTCTGAGTCGACTCCACCAGCTTCAACCACGTCGTTGATACCGTCGTTGTCTGAATCGGTATCCAGGTAATCAGGGGTACCATCAGCGTCGGTGTCAAGTACACCAGCCGCTGCAACTGCGTCGTCTATACCGTCGCCGTTAGCGTCAACACCACCCGTGGCATCAACGTCATACATATCGTCTATACCATCGCCATCAGTATCAACACCACTTAAAGGTGCTTCAACACTGTCGAGTACGCCATCGTTGTCTGAATCCAGATCAAGATAATCAGGTATGCCGTCACCATCGGTGTCAACATTGCCTTCTATTGCATCCGGGATGCCATCGTTATCTGAATCAACATCCAAATGATCAACAATGCCATCGCCGTCTGTATCAGGGTCTGCCAAAGGAGTGGCTTGTGTTGCGTCGTCAAGACCATCACCATCGGTATCAACAAAACCATCCACTACACCGTCGTTGTCTGAATCGACTCCGCCGGCTTCAACCACGTCGTTAATGCCATCGTTGTCTGAATCGAGGTCAAGGTAATCAGGTGTACCGTCAGCGTCTGTATCAAGTACACCAGCTGCTTCAACTGCGTCATCAATACCGTCTCCGTCTGCATCTACACCACCGGTAGCATCAACATCGTATAAGTCATCGATGCCATCACCGTCGGTGTCTACACCAGAGATCGGTGCTTCATCGCTGTCGAGAATACCGTCGTTATCTGCGTCCAGGTCAAGATAATCAGGGGTACCATCACCGTCGGTGTCGAGTACGCCAGCTGCTTCAACCGCATCGTCAATACCATCGCCATCAGCATCGATACCACCGGTTGCATCAACATCGTATAAGTCATCAATGCCATCTCCGTCTGTATCAACGCCGCTGATTGGCGCTTCAAGTGCATCCGGGATGCCATCGTTATCTGAATCCATGTCCAGATAATCAGGCGTACCATCACCATCAGTGTCAACGTTACCTTCTATTGAATCGGGAATACCGTCGTTGTCTGAATCAACATCCAGATGATCAACAACGCCATCGCCGTCAGTATCGGGGTCAGCCAAAGGTGTCGCTTGTGTTGCATCATCAAGACCATTGCCATCAGCATCAACAAAGCCATCAACCACACCATCGTTGTCAGCATCAACACCACCAGCTTCGATAACGTCGTTGATGCCATCGTTGTCTGAATCTATGTCCAGATAATCCGGAGTTCCATCACCATCAGTATCAAGCACGCCAATCGCATCATCAATACCGTCGCCGTTTGCATCGGTACCACCGGTGCTATCAACATCGTATAAGTCATCAATGCCATCACCATCGGTATCAACACCGGTTCCCGCTTCTAACGCATCGGGTAAACCATCATTGTCAGAATCGATATCCAGGAAGTCCGGTATGCCATCACCGTCACTGTCAACGTTACCTTCAATTATGTCCGGTATGCCATCGCCATCAGAATCTGTTTCAAGTCTGTCTGGAACGCCATCGCCATCAGTATCGGTATCTGGCAATGCAGTAGTTAACGTATTGTCGTCCAGCCCATCACCGTTTGTGTCAGTAAAGCCATCAACAACACCATCGTTGTCAGCATCGGCTCCACCAGCTTCAATTACATCATTAATACCGTCGTTATCTGAATCAAGGTCCAGATAATCAGGTGTACCGTCACCGTCTGTATCGAGCACACCAGCGGCTGCAACTGCGTCATCTATACCGTCGCCGTCTGCATCGACACCACCAGTTGCATCTGCATCGTATAAGTCATCAATGCCATCACCGTCTGTGTCTACACCAGAGATCGGTGCTTCAACACTGTCGAGTACGCCATCGTTGTCTGAATCCAGATCAAGATAATCAGGTATGCCGTCACCATCGGTGTCAACATTGCCTTCTATTGCATCCGGGATGCCATCGTTATCTGAATCAACATCCAAATGATCAACAATGCCATCGCCGTCTGTATCAGGGTCTGCCAAAGGAGTGGCTTGTGTTGCGTCGTCAAGACCATCACCATCGGTATCAACAAAACCATCCACTACACCGTCGTTGTCTGAATCGACTCCGCCGGCTTCAACCATGTCGTTAATGCCATCGTTGTCTGAATCGAGGTCAAGGTAATCAGGTGTACCGTCACCATCGGTGTCGAGTACACCAGCCGCTTCAACTGAGTCATCGATACCATCACCATCAGCATCAACACCACCGGTTGCATCCACATCGTATAAGTCATCAATGCCATCACCGTCTGTGTCTACACCAGAGATCGGTGCTTCATCGCTGTCGAGAATACCGTCGTTATCTGAATCCAGGTCAAGATAATCAGGGGTACCATCACCGTCGGTGTCGAGTACGCCAGCTGCTTCAACCGCATCATCAATACCATCGCCATCAGCATCGATACCACCGGTTGCATCAACATCGTATAAGTCATCAATGCCATCACCGTCTGTATCAACGCCGCTGATTGGCGCTTCAAGTGCATCCGGGATGCCATCGTTATCTGAATCCATGTCCAGATAATCAGGCGTACCATCACCGTCAGTGTCAACGTTACCTTCTATTGAATCGGGAATACCGTCGTTGTCTGAATCAACATCCAGATGATCAACAACGCCATCGCCGTCAGTATCGGGGTCAGCCAAAGGTGTCGCTTGTGATGCATCATCAAGACCATTGCCATCAGCATCAACAAAGCCATCAATCACACCATCGTTGTCAGCATCAACACCACCAGCTTCGATAACGTCGTTGATGCCATCGTTATCTGAGTCGAGGTCCAGATGATCTGGTGTTCCATCGCCGTCCATGTCGTCAACAGACAGTGGAGTCATTAACGTGTTGTCGTCGATGCCATCACCATTAGCATCAGTAAAATTATCAACGATGCCGTCGCCGTCTGCATCAAGCGCACCGGCCTCCAGCGCATCGGTCAGGCCATCATTGTCTGAGTCAAGATCCAGGTAGTCAGCAGTACCATCGCCGTCAGAATCAAGTGGACTAGCTGCATCATCAATACCGTCACCATTTGCATCGGTACCACCTGTGCTATCAACATCGTATAAGTCATCAATGCCATCACCATCGGTGTCAACACCTGTTCCCGCTTCTAACGCGTCGGGTATACCATCGTTGTCAGAGTCGATATCAAGGAAGTCTGGGATGCCATCACCGTCACTGTCAACGTTACCTTCAATTATGTCCGGTATGCCATCACCATCAGAATCTGTTTCGAGTCTGTCTGGAACGCCATCGCCATCAGTATCGGTATCTGGCAAGGCAGTAGTTAAAGTATTGTCGTCCAGCCCATCACCGTTTGTATCGGTAAAGCCATCAACAATGCCGTCGTTGTCAGCATCGGCTCCACCAGCTTCAATTACATCATTAATACCATCGTTATCTGAATCAAGGTCCAGGTAATCAGGGGTACCATCTGCATCTGTGTCGAGTACACCAGCTGCTGCAACTGCGTCGTCTATACCGTCGCCGTTAGCGTCAACACCACCCGTGGCATCAACGTCGTACATATCGTCTATACCATCGCCATCAGTATCAACACCACTTAAAGGTGCTTCAACACTGTCGAGTACGCCATCGTTGTCTGAATCCAGATCAAGATAGTCAGGTATGCCGTCACCATCAGTATCAACATTGCCTTCTATTGCATCCGGGATACCGTCGTTATCTGAATCAACATCCAAATGATCAACAATGCCATCGCCGTCTGTGTCCGGGTCTGCCAAAGGTGTGGCTTGTGTTGCGTCGTCAAGACCATCACCATCGGTATCAACAAAACCATCCACTACACCGTCGTTGTCTGAATCGACTCCGCCGGCTTCAACGATATCGTTAATGCCGTCGTTGTCAGCATCAATATCCAGATGGTCGGCAGCGCCATCGCCATCAGTATCGTCGACTGGCAGAGGTGCTGCGAATGTTGCATCGTCCATTCCGTCACCGTCGTTATCGGTGAATCCGTCCACGATGCCATCGCCATCGCTATCGACACCACCCGCTTCGTGAGTGTCGGTTAAACCGTCGTTGTCAGAATCAAGGTCGAGCAGATCAGCAATGCCGTCACCGTCTGTGTCAAGCAAACCAGCCGCTTCAACAGCGTCGTCCAAGCCGTTACCATCTGAATCTGCTCCACCCGTTATATCAATATCGTATTCATCTGGAATACCGTCTCCATCTGTATCCAAACCAGAACTGCCTGCTTCAGTACTGTCAGGAATACCGTCATTATCGGAATCAATATCCAAGTGATCTGGAGTGCCATCGCCATCGGTATCGACCAATGCAGCCGGGTCGCCTCCAAACTCAATAGCATCAGGTACACCGTCGTTATCAGAATCAACATCAAGATAGTCCGGAAACCCATCGCCATCAGTATCTTGAAAGTTACCAATACCACCTGGGCCAAATTCATAAACATCAGGTATGCCGTCGTTATCAGCATCACCACTAACCAATCCAAGATCCACTGTTAAGTTTGAAAAATCATCGTTGGTTGTATAGTCAGGAACCGGAATTATGTTGTCACCAGTGGGCTCATCACCTGTTGGCGCTTGTCCCGGAGTCCCAGGCTGTGCGCTGAGCGTAATCTTGTCTGTCTGCACTCCATTGGACACGGTAGAACCCGTTACCATGGCGTTATGATCAACAGTATGATTGTCATCCGTATTTGCAGATTGGCCATTAGGTGCTTCATTCCAGTCGAACAATCCACCGCCACTGACAAATAGGTTTGCGGGGATTTGTACGTAGTAATCACCTTCATCAAGCCCTGCGAACAAGTAGGCACCGTTAACAGTAGTCGTGCTATCGACCAATGCATTCGTATTAAAATCGCGTAGCTCAACGGTAATACCATCTGGTGCAGGCAAATCAATTGCCGGGTCATAGATTCCGTTACCGTTCATGTCAACAAAAATCCAGTCACCAATTGAATAAGATACGATGGTGACAATGCTGCGCTTTGACTTTACAAATTGTGCAGGTGGCAAAGAGGTTGAATCAACACCGAAAATATTAACGTACCTATCCGAGGCGCTGTTGCCATTAGCCTGCACGGTATAGGTCATTATTAAACCTTGACGCGGGTCGCCATTGGCTTGCAGACTGTAATTAGAGACATGCTTAATTCCAGTTACATCGCTAAACCCTGTTGCGCATGCACCACCAGTAACGCTGGGATTGATAAAATTGGTGCCGTCGTACTCACACCAGTTACTGGTGTTTGTATCAGGGTCATGTTGAATACCAGCAGAAGGGTCATTCGTGTAGTAAAGCGTACCGATATCAGCAAACGGGTCACCACCAGCCGGCAAGCTACCGTCGGCAAACGTAACAGTGGGCTCACCTAACAACGCAAGCGTTCCACTAAAAACCGATGCCGGTGCTCGATCAGATGCACTGGTTCCATCACCAACGTGCGGTAGCACATTCACAACCGTCGGTGGAGCCACCGTACCTGCATTCGAAAAGTTATACCATTTCAGCGTGTGTACTTGAGTATCGTTCTTTAAGTCAGAAGGAACATCAACTGTTGCGGCAGACTGTAAGCTACCAGCTTGACCCAGCGTAATGGACTGGTATGCGGTATTTGAGATAAGAGCGTTATCAGCATCGATGTACGCAGCGTTGGCAACAGAAGTTCCAGCAGGCGCGGTTGCATCGGTTTGAGTACAAAAGATAATAGGGTCAGGAGTAACTTGCGAGCTCGGGCTACCCAGTGACCAGCTTAAAGTGGTTTGTCCTGCGGACGGTGTATTGTATAAAACGCTGGTTGGTGGCGTTCCACCAGTAGCACCAAGCGTACAGGTTTGATCGTAGGTCAGTTCAGGCGGTAGAACATCGGTTACAACCGCGTTTACCGCGTTTGTACCGGCCGCAAGTGTCGACGAAATAACTGGTTGAAGTTCCCAGACCACTGAATTACCCGCAAGCGTTGAAGTGGCTGTACCGGCCGGCGCTGCTGGAGAAACCGTTGATTTAGCGACATCAATGGTGACTCGAGTAAAGGTCATTCGATCTCCGCGAGCACTGCTGTTTTCCGGTGATGGGAGATAATTTTGTGCTAACCACGTTGGGTAGATTTCATCGGTTCTATAAGAGCCGTAGCCTGGCATAACCACACCTACAGGCAGTGGGGTTCCCGCATAAGGCCCACCATTGAAGATGTCTCGTGCCTCGACCGGTGTGACCAGACGAATGTTTTGACCTGCGCCTAAAACAGTTGCAGGATTAATCGCGCGAACGCGAACCAAGTTGACATTATCAAGTCCGACAACAGCGGGATCTGCATTCCAACTCAGTGAGGCATCATCACAATTATTGGACTGTGCACTAAGCTCAGACCAATCGCCTTCATATCGTCCGGATACAGCATTAAAATCTGCGACTCCATCACCATCAGCGTCCAGAGGGTCATCATTGGTAATTGGGGCGTTTGCATATTCGACAATCCAATCGCTGCTGACAGCCCCACCGAAACCTACTGTATAAGCGTAGGTTCCAGCCGATGCGCCCACGGCACTCCTGTCAGTCAATTTTTGGGTAGTGTTATCGAAGGCAACGCAAACCTGGGCGTTGTGCAAGTCAACATTACCGATATTTCCAATGTAAGAATAGTGTGGGAACCCAATGCCAGGTTCAATCCTGCCATCGCCTGCATGGTAAGTAGAAACAAGCGGGCTGTAGACGATACCACCGCCATTGTTAGCCGTGCTTCCTACTCTTTGGTTAAAAGAACCCTGGGCCTTTATTTCAAGAGTAACCGGGCCAGAGCAGTTGTTGCTTGCGGCACCACTGGGCATGGCCGTGCCGTTCGCACCAGGCTCAAAAAGCCCACCATAATTCGAAATACCGACAGTGTCATTCGGATCAAAGTTATCAAAACATTGAGAGACGTTTATTGCCCCACTTAAATTGGTGCTGTCTTCACGTTCAATCTCTGAAAACGGCACAAATATCATGACACGATGAGACATGGCAAAATACGGACCAGCAGCCAGCGAACTATTGTTTATTCTTTGCGTTGGGTAACGCGAACCGGTTGTGTCCGCGTTGTTAACTGTCATTTGCCAACCGGCAGTAGCACTACCTGTAATGTTACAGGTGCCTGAATCGACTACGTGCTCTTCAAGCGGCGCGCTGGGTACAATGGCTTCATTACCCCAAACTGAATTTCCCCATCCAGACGGGTTTGGTATGCACTGTACTATTTTGTACTCGAGGGGGTAAGGCGTAACACCGTCGCTCGCGGTTGCAGTCATGATCGAATCAAACGCAAACGAATTGGTTAACTGTGACATTCCTTTACCAGCTCGATCTGCATCAGCTCCCAGCGCTACTGTTGTATATAGGTAGAAGCCCTGCTCTACTCCGCGGCCGGTACCCACATCATTTGAGGTTACGCCGGCCTTGTAGACAGGTCGATTGTTGCCAATTAGATCCCATGCAGGTGCTGCGGAGATAGAGTACGAATTCGGGTCAGCATAAGGTGTATCAAAAACAATTTTTGAACCGGCTGCATCCAATGCGTATACCAACTGTGAAGTCGTAAATGTTGACCCATCATAAGAGGAAGCAAGCGGTCGCACCGGAACGGTAAATGAACTTTGATCACCATTTCCCATGCTACCCATGTTACATAACAAGGTAGTCGAGCCGTCTGGATTTTGAGTTATGCTTGAAGATGGGTTAGTTCCACCTGAGCCAAACGGAGGCGCCAGACAAGCAGTTGGAATCTCATTAAAGATAATATCTGCGTTTGGCCCAGGGGTAATCGTTTGTTCAAGAATGACAGACTCAAAGTCCGGGCTTCCTGCGGGGATACCTGAGGCAGCAACTGACCAGGCGTAGCTGATCAAGTCAGCACTGCGTACCCGCAAATCGTTGTCGCCACAATCGTCACCAGGATCGGTGCAGGTACCAGTAGTATTAAACGGAGTTGATCCTGAATATACACCCTGATTGAATGGTCCAAAACTAAGACTATTTGCCATTGCCGGCAAACTCACAAAGCTCAATACTAAAAATGCTGCTAGTTGAAGCCGACACCGCTGCATTAGCGGTGAATCAGACCGGACTATATGGGGATTTCTTCGTGACGCTAAAAATCGGTTAATTCGACTGCAAACTATATTGGGCATATTGCTTCCATTGAGTCTTTGGAAATTTGTCTAGGTTTGATAGCGCCCACATTTCTTGATACTTAACGCAGGCCGAGCTCAGGAAGCTCAAAAAGAGCCGGCCCGCAAATCAATGAATAAGACCGATTGGTCAAGCGCAGCAGAGGGTCATACTGAAACAGGCGACTCAAATACAATTGTTAACTGCTGTTAACTGGCAAAGGAGGTAATGATTTAGTTCTGTAATAGCGGAGGTTTAAAAGCGTATTACGGAAAAAACTGAGCGGTTCAGATGGGTAAATGTCTAGCCGTGCAACAGATAAGTTCCTTCTCGGAGATAGTCAAATAGCTCGTGCCCGGCATGCCTGATCCATTTTTGCCAGTTGAAAAAAGTAACAAAAAAACACAATTAGTATGACCATTTTCAGGCGGAAAAGCTTGATCGATAGATCATATGAATAGCACAAGAGTGTTATGTCTACGATCGATGCGCTAATTCACAGTCGAAAACGACAGGTGGTAGTATATGAATATAATAAACGCGAGATTCATAAACTAAAAAACACTCTTTAAAGAATGTAACCAGGAGGAGTGAATGAAAGTTTCAACCACAAGACGACATATTCTTAAGGGAATCAGTGCAGCTATCGCTGCCCCGCCATACTCAAGCACACGCAAGCTTATGCTGCAAATCCAAAAATTAAGGTGGGTTTTGTCAGCCCTAAAACCGGGCCATTGGCAGGCTTTGGCGAAGCAGATGAGTTCGCTCTAAAAGGCGTTCAAGCTGCATTATCGGGTGGCGTTGAAAACAACGACCAAACCTACGACATAGAAATTATTGCCAAAGACAGCCAGTCAAACCCTAACAGAGCTGCTGAAGTTGCGGCCGACTGAATACTTGGCGATGAGGTCAACATCATGGTGGCTACATCAACACCGGGTATCACCAATCCCGTGGCTGATCAAGCCGAAGTAAACGAGGTACCTTGCATAACAACCGACTGCCCATGGCAACCTTACTTTTTTGGCCGCAACGGCAACCCTGCTGAAGGGTTTGAATATACTTATCACTTCTTCTGAGGTTTAGAAGATGTCATCGCGAATTTCATTGCGCTTTAGGATAGCTCGGGTGCTGCTAAAACAGTTGCAGGAATTTTCCCCAACGATGCCGACGGCAATGCCTGGGGTGATGCGAAACTTGGCTTGCCGCCACCGTTAAAAGTAAACGGTTATGCTTTGATTGACCCGGGCCGTTACCAGCCTTTAAATGACGATTTTTCCAGTTTTATTTCAGCATTTAAAGATGCCGATTGTGAAATCGTTACCGGCAATATGATACCGCCGGACTTCGCTAGTTTTTGGTCGCAAGCCGCGCAGCAAAATTTCAAACCTAACGTGGTTGCTATCGGTAAAGCCTTACTGTTTCCATCAGTCATTGACTCCTTAGGTGATCGCGGAGATGGTTTAACATTAGAAATTTGGTGGTCACCTAATCATCCGTTTACCTCCCCAAAGTTCGTGACGCACCAAGACCCTGAAGTCCCAGAGTTCAGTGAGTACTACTACAGTTGTGATGCTGCTGACACAAGCGATAGTTTCGATAATGAGCCATCGCAATCATTCCTGCTCCAACGACAGTAGCGATTTTTTCACCCACCTCACCCAGGAAGTCATGGCCAAATAATGCTGTGAAAACCAACACCAGCAAGCCAGCTAAACCAAGGGTCACAACACCACGATGCTGGTGATGCCTGCATCCCATAAACAACGCGACAAGGCTGATGGGCAAAACCACAAAAGCCAGCCACCGATGAAAAGATTCTTCAGCTATTGCCGACCCGATCAGTGCAGGGCTCATGACGGTAATAACTGGCAAAGCCAGACAGTGCACTGCACACACCAGTGAAAGTGATATGGAACTCCTATCAAGTAACGTTTGAGTATTCATACTAGTTTTCTCTTTACTTTAGATTGTCTAAGCGAGCAGGCATCGGGCATCGGGTCCATGACCACCTCTTTCCTTGTAAATTGAGCCAGCTCAATATAATATGATATATCATATCATTATGTTAATCTAGACAATATTGCCGATCAAAGACCTACCTCTTGATAAGAGCAAACGGTACACTCGCCCGCAGCAGAAACCTTATTATCGGAACACCATTATTATGAGTAGTGCCGCAACAGCAATCGATCATGCTGCGCAACAATGCCTTCGTAATGGCACAAAGCTGACACAGAAAAGAAAAGCGGTGTTAAGTGGTCTGTTGCAAACCAAACGGGCAATGACGGCTTACGAACTGTCCGATTTCTGTAAGGAAGAATTTAATGAGGCTATGCCAGCTATGTCGGTCTATCGCATACTGGATTTCCTCGAAAGCCAGGAGCTGGTGCACAAGCTAAAACTTGCAAACCGGTTTGTTGCTTGTACTCATATAGCGTGCGATCACGAGCACGCAACACCTCAATTCCTAATTTGCTTTAATTGTTACCAGGTGACCGAGGTCAGTATCAAAGAATCGATCATCAAAGCGCTGCATAAAAGTGTCGACTCCGCTGGCTACCACCTGGTCACCCCACAAATAGAAATGAACTGCCTCTGCGAGGAGTGTATGGGTATGCATGATTCTTGATAAAAAGTGCCGTCTTCTTATCGGTAACCTTTATCGCGAAATCGTATTGTTGAGTCTGACCGTATCGAGCAAAAAACTTAGTTGATTTCAGGCCTCAATTCAAATACCGTTGTGTTGCGGCACTCTGGTTTTGTCAGCGGCATTATTTGTTGCTGGGCTTTGGGGTTACCCCAAGGCAGGGTATTACTTGCATTAGACTGCAGGAACGGCGATGCACTTCGTGCATGGCAGTTCATGCGAATTCTCGAGCAGAGTGCCGCTCATCTGACTATCGTTTGAAAGACAACAGCTTTAAAAAGTGAACAAACAGGCTTTTTTTGCAAGGCAACTCGCTCATTGGCTATTCAAAGTCGACTGGCACTACAACACCTTACTTGCCGCTACTATCGAATGCACGTCTGAACTACCTGATGATTGTGACTCACTCATTAACGAGCTACTGCTGCGCTACCCAGCCAAGCCGTCTCAAACGTCTGTCACCGAATATTTACTGTCATCTGAACGGTTGGCAAACTGGTTTGGTCATAATCTAGCTGCGCCGTCAAGCAAACCAACCATTACGCGCTTCGCGTTGCAGCAGCCGAGCCCCGCCACACACGCGGGCACACCACTTCCTGAAATAAACACCATAGGCGATTTAGCGAATTGGTTATCGCTAACTGTAAGCGAGCTTGATTGGTTTGCTAATTTCTGGCGTACTGATGCATCGACTCCAGAGCATCGCAAACACTATCAATACGAATTGTTGGAAAAACGGCAAGGTGGTGTGCGACTGATTGAAAAGCCTAAGACCAGGTTGAAACAAGTTCAACAGAAAATCTACCATAATATGCTAAGCACGTTAGACACCCACCCCGCAGCACACGGATTCTGTAAAAGTAGAAATTGTATTTCGCACGCATCGAATCATGTTGGTAAACGGTACGTCATGACCTACGATATTGCAGACTGCTTTCACTCAATCAACTGGCCCAGGGTAAAGGCGGTGTTTTTGCAGCTTGGCTATGCAACAGAGGTGGCTGCGTACTTAACAGCTCTGTGTACGCACCGCGTTCAGCTGGACTATAAAACACGACGATTATTTGATCACGCACAACAAGAACTGTTAAAACAACGGCATTTACCTCAAGGCGTACCTACCTCCCCTGCACTTGCCAACGCGGTACTAAATCGACTCGACCGAAGGCTATCTGGTTTAGCTAACACCCTGGAGATGGACTACTCACGTTATGCGGACGATATAGCCATGTCGAGCCACTCCATCCGCGACTGGCGATTTCTAGAACCACTGATAGGCGGCATCTGCATTGATGAAGGGGTATCGCTTAATTACAAAAAAACACGCATCAAGCGAAGCCACCAAAAGCAGCGTTTGGTCGGCATAGTAGTGAACTCAGAACCTAATATTGATCGACAGTACTTTGATGAACTTAAAGCAATTTTAACAAACTGCAAAAGACACGGAATAGACAGTCAAAATCGCGATGGACACCCTCACTTTCGAGCACATCTTCTTGGCCGCATACAGTATGTGAAATCGCTGAACAAACAACGCGGTATTAAATTGGAACACATCTATCACGAAATCAAAGATCATTAAACTCCTATAAACACCAAGATATGGCCTGCACTTCTAACTAAACCAGAACTTAAACGTATCAATATGTCCTATGTGGTTGAGTATGCACCTTGCTGATAAAAAACGACTTAGTTTATTTGAAATCGCTTACCGTTAACGTTACATAAATCTGTATATTCGAAGAACGGTCTCTTTTCTGTTACGACTCAAAATGATCAAAGCTAGCTTATCCAGAACTGCACTTTTCTTAACCCTCCTGGGCTATTTCGGTTATGCCCTCAGCGGTGAAAATCCCACAAAAGAAGATGTGTCCACAAATGGCGTGTCTATGGAAGATGTGTCTACAGAAGACGCTGCGATAACTGGAAATTTCGAGGCAGGAGAAGAACGCTACAAAAAATCGTGTGTCAACTGTCATGGTGCCGGGGGTAAAGGGGTAGCGAGTTATCCAAAGATATCTGGTCAGGAAATTTCATTTACCAAATCAAGATTGGAAACTTACAGAGATGGCATCAAGGTTGGACCCAATTCGTCCTTGATGATCATGATGGCAAAGCCGTTAACCGATGAAGAAATCGCAAATTTAGCAAGATACTTAAAGGAAGTAACAAACTGAGAAAACACATTAATTGCACAAGAAATCTCACCAGGAAGGATAAAAATAATGAACATGTTTAGGAATGCCACGATATTCGCGACTGCTGTTACATTAGTTGGACTAGCCTCGCATACACAAGCCGATGGACACGGGACGAGAATGAATGTCCCCTTCATTGAAACGACTGAGTTTATGACGGGACTTGAAAATCCATGGGACATGGCCTTCTTGCCTGACGGGACCATGTTCTTTACGGAAAAGTGCAAGGGCCTTTCGGTAAGAACCAGTTCAGGTGATATAAATGCACTCTATGGCGCCAAGGATTCCAGCGGCTTCCCTGATTCGGGAGATGATCTTTTCTGTGATGGACAGGCCGGCGTTTTAGGTGTTGTTGCCGACGCAGGATTTGAAGAGAATCGCACGCTATATCTTTATTCTTCGTCCACCAAATATCATGGTGATGGCTGTAAAACTAACTTCGAAAAGTGTGACGGCAACATTGTGATGTCATTCAAGGTCAGTGATGATCTTATGAGTGTTTCTGATCGAAAAGATATTGTCACAGATATTCAATATAAGCCGTTCGAGTCCGATCAACCATTTGGTGGGCCCGGCGCTCACAATGGCGGCAGGTTACGGATCGGTCCAGATGACTACCTATGGGTCACTGGTGGTGATCGCCACAGAGGTATTTGCCCTCAGGATGGCCAATTGCTTTGCGGTAAAATACTCAGAATAGATGGCGACGGTAATGCACATCCCGATAACAATCCACCTGAAGGTTTTGACAAGCGCATCTACACGTACGGGCACAGAAATGTTCAAGGTATAGCTTTTCGTCCAAGTGATGGTAGAGCGTTTACCGCAGAGCACGGACCGTGGCACAGTGATGAAATTACTGCATTGGTTAATGGTGGCAATGCCGGTTGGGACCCTGCACAAAATGTAGGTGGAAGAGGCGACTGCCCAGATGAGTACTGCGGTTATGAACCTAATCAAATGGATGCTATGGATCCGGCCATTCGAGCTGCTTATACTCCTATGAGCGACACTCGCTTCGAAGATCTGATGCCACCTTCGTGGAACAATCATGGTTTCTCACAAGGAACCGGTTCTGCTGCCTTTCTGACCGGCGAGAATTGGGGTATCTATGAAGGACGATTAGCCGCAGGCATCATGGGGATTGGTTTTGGAGCCACACCACCAGGGTCACGAATAGATGTTTACGATCTGGCTGATGATGGACTATCAATAAAGGGTGCGATCATAATGCCAACCGGGATCACAACGAGATATCGTGGACTGGTAATGGGGCCGGACAATGCGCTGTATGCAACCGTGGATGACGGCATCATATACAAAATCGCAGCAACACCGCAGAAGTAACATTACGTAAAGAAGTAAAACAGGAGATACTCGCGCTATGGAAGTAGCGCGAGCATTTTTTTGTCGTTTAATTTAATCCTTACACAGGATAGTGATAAGTTGATCAGTCGCGGAATTTTCCACCACTGATTTTTTGGGTTTCGCGTTAGTGTTGGTTGCCATAGCGTGTTTGGTCCACTGATTGTCAGTGAAAAAAGTACTTTGTAATTCCGTTTCTGAATTCTCCGAACAATCCAGTATTAGAAGACTCTGGTAGCTTGATGCCGCCATGACAGAAGTCTTGTATCTAACCCTGATCCAAACCCTAATTTCGTCGGCAGTCTTTTGCACTCGCTCATTGTCATAAAAAAAGACATCACCATTTGACTTAGTCGAATATTCAACCCAGTCTGCCAGCGCACTACAAGAGAAGGTCAGTAGGAATATGGGCAATATCTGTTTCATTCTTATCTTATCTCTTCTCTTTTTCTTAGGCTGCAAACCCTAAACTGCCTGTTATTTTTTTTCGTCCTTCGTACTTTGCTCGAATTTTGAGAACATGTCGAATTTGAAGAAAACTTCAATGCAGCCTCTACGTTCAGTTTTACTATTTTTGCAGCTTCTTGAAAAAATCGAATATTTCAGGGACATTGCCATCACCCATGCCTGCATCTAATGCAGCCTGTAAATTGGCTGATGTACCTTCGGCGATCTGCGCACGAGTGCCCATGTTTTCCACCATTTGGACAAAATAACCGATATCTTTATTTGCATTGGCAATGGAGAAACCCAAATCGCTAACACCATCCACCGCGTATTTTTTAGCAAATTGCATGAACGGCGAGTTAGATGGACCTGCAGACATAATATCAAAAAGTTGCTGACCTTCGATACCGGCACGATCTGCGACGGCGAACGCCTGGCTCATGGCACAAACAGTTGTCATGCCCATGAAATTATTGATCAGCTTAGTCACATGCCCTGCTCCAAGAGCACCAAGGTAAAAAACATTCTCACCTTGCACATCGAGAACAGGCTTAACTTTATCAAACGTATCCTTATTGCCAGCGGCCATGATATTGAGCAAACCATCCTTTGCATGCGCGGGCGTTCGACCAAGTGGTGCGTCAAGCATACCTGCGCCTTTGGCCGCCAAATCAGCGCCAATTTTACGCGTTGATTCAGGAATTGAAGTACCGTAATCGATGACCACTGCACCTTCTTTAATACCAGCCAGAATTCCATCGTCTCCGTAGATCAAGCTTTCGACTACCTCAGATGTAGTCACGCAAAGCATGATTATATCGCTGGCCTCTGCAAGTTCTTTCGGCGTGTTTACTTGTGTGGCGCCCCGTGACGTGGTGGCAGCGACTGCGTCCTTGTTGCGCCCCATAACATTCAATTTATAGCCGTTGTCCAGCAGACACTGAGCCATGTTACCGCCCATAAGGCCGAGTCCGATAAAACCGACTATTGGATTTTCCATTAATTTATTCCACGTTAGTACAGCGCGCTATTGTATAGACAAACGGAGACAGGGTGACAAGCACTCAGCACCACTGAAAATCGACTATCTGACCAAAATGGCGCGTTTGCGTAGTTTTCGCCTTTGGTTGTCTCATTTTATTTAAATCTACTTGACAAACTAGTATACTAGCCTTCTAATGGGCGGTAAAGGCGTTGCTCTACACCGTCTCAAATATTGTTTGCAGTAAAAGTAACAATACAAAAACCAGTAGTAAAAATAAGTAGTACCTATCAAACGCACTTAGGAGAAAACGATGTTTAAAAGAACTTCAACTACGCTACTCAGCGCTATCGCAGGTTGTTTACTGATCAGCGGTACAGCTTCTGCCGCTGAAGAATGGCGTGCATGGAATATCCACAACGACGGTCATCCGAATACCGCTGCTATGGACAAGTTTTCAGAGCTTGTTGATGAAGCTACAAAGGGTGAAATAAAAGTACAAGTATTCCACGGCGGCGTATTGGGTTCACAACCTGACGCACTGGAACAGGTTCGTCTCGGCGCAATCGAGCTCGGCAACTTCAACCTTGGACCAATCGGACCAATCGTTAAAGAAGCTAACCTTGTTTCACTACCTTTCATCTTCAAAAGCGTGCCACATATGTTTCGCGTTCTCGAAGGCGAAGCTGGTGCAACCATCGCTGGTGCTATGGCGGACGCAGGTATTAAGCCGCTTGCGTGGGTCGATGCAGGCGCACGATCTTTCTACGCTCAGAAGGCTATCAATACACCAGCTGACGTAGAAGGCTTAAAGATTCGAGTGATGAACAATGACCTGTACACTTCAATGATTGCTGCAATGGGCGGAAATCCATCACCAATGGCATTCGCTGAAGTACAACAAGCACTTAAAACTGGTGTAGTCGATGGTGCAGAAAATAACTTCCCATCGTTTAAGAACGTCGGCCACTACGAAGTAACTACTCACTACTCACTTAGTGAGCACTTGATTATTCCTGAGTGCATCTGCGTTAACACTGCAAAGTTCGACGCACTGTCTCCTGAACTTCAAGCTGCTGTAACTGGTGCTGCTGAAGAAGCTGCGTTGTATCAACGTGAGCTATGGGCTGTTCAATCTGGTGAAGCTCGCAAAGAAGTTGAAGCTGCCGGCATTATGGTTAACGAAATCGCTGACAAAGGTCCATTCCAGGATGCGATGGTTAAAGTCTATGATGACTACCTTGCGGCTAACCCTGATATGGCTGATCTGGTTAAGATGGCTCAGGAAACTGAGTAACACATAGTCTGGAGTACTACTCAGGTTTGAGTAATACTTAGCTTTACCGATAGTGCCCCGGGGTGACTCGGGGCATTTTTCGTTTTACCCGAGCCAAAAAAACATTGAATTGTTCCCGCAGCTGCCTTGAATAAGGGTTGTACCTTTTTCTTAAAAAGCCGGGGTGGTTGCAACGGAGATATACATTGAGCGATACACCTGAACCGTCTGCATTCTTACGGGGTATGGACAGTGTTTTTAATCTGCTTGCCCGTATTTGTAATATTTTGGCGGGCACGGCATTGGTCGCAATGACACTTATGTTTGCCTGGTTGGTGTTTGGGCGATACGTTTTAAACGATACACCAACGTGGGTAGAACAGGTATCACACTTGCTCATTATGGTCATCGCATTTCTGGGTGCATCCGTTGGGGTTCGTGAACATACCCATCTTTCTGTAGTCTTATTTCGAAGCACTGTACCTCCGGCTGTACGCACGCTATTTGTTTTCACCACCGACGCACTGATGGCTAGCTTTGGCGCCCTTATGTTCTGGTACGGCCTTGCGCTGACAAAGTTCAAATGGACATCACAAATACCAATGATTGATATGCCCGAGGGCCTGAGATCACTACCACTGACCATTTGCGGCGCGCTGGTATTTATTTTCTCTATGGGCCATCTTATTCGCCTGTTGCTCGGTAAAGACTGGCGTAAAGACTCCATAGAATAAGAGACGAACATGGGACTTGCATTACTTTTAGGGGTCTTTGCCCTGTGTGTCATTATCGGATTACCCGTTGCTTTTGCGCTGGGTATTGCCGCACTTGCCGCGTTTTGGCACGAAGGGCTACCCATGCTGATCGTATTTCAACGCATCGTTTCAGGTATCAATGTTTATTCATTGATGGCCATTCCGTTCTTTATCTTTGCAGGCGAGCTGATGTTCCATGGCGGTATTGCCATGCGACTGGTGCGCTTTGCTCAAAATGCGGTTGGCGCAGTACGTGGTGGACTTGGGATAGTTAATGTCTTTTCGTCAATGCTGTTTGGCGGGATTTCCGGCTCGGCTATCGCTGATATCTCAGCGTTAGGTTCAATACTGGTGCCAGTAATGAAGGATAAGGGCTACGATGCTGACTATGCCGTGAACGTCACCGTAACCTCATCAATTGCCGGCATAATCATTCCGCCAAGTCACAACATGATTATTTATGCCTTGGCCGCAGGTGGTGCGGTTTCGATAAACAAATTATTTCTTGCAGGTGTGTTACCCGGCATATTGATGTGTATGTGCCTGGCTGTTGCTGCCTACATTATCGCAGTGAAACGTGGATACGGTGCAGAGAAATTCCCTGGCTGGACTGTACTCTTACTAAGTTTTTTCAGTGCCATACCTGGTCTTATGACCGCCATTATTATTGTTGGTGGTGTTTTATCCGGCGTGTTCACTGCAACAGAATCTGGCGCTTTCGGTGCTCTTTACGCTTTCCTGGTTACTGTGTTGGTTTATCGCAGTATTTCCTGGTCAAGTTTTAAAGTAGCCGTTACATCGGCAGTACGCACAACGTCAATGGTGATGATATTGATTGCCTGTGCTGGCGCGTTTGCCTACATGCTGACATTCTTTCGCGTGCCTAATCTGACCATCGAATTTATGACCGGCCTGACGGACAATAAGCTTTTAATTCTACTGATGATTAATGGAATACTATTATTGCTCGGTATGATCATGGACATGGCAGCATTAATACTTATTTGTACGCCAATATTTCTGCCTATCATGAACACTTTGGGCGTTGACCCACTCCAGTTCGGCATGATTTTGTTGGTAAACCTGGGCTTAGGATTATGCACACCACCGGTAGGCTCGTGCTTATTCGTGGGGTGCGCCGTCGGCAAGCTACCAATGGAAAAAGCCATTCGAACCATTTGGCCTTTCTATTTAGCGATTTTTTTAGCTCTTATGCTTATCACGTTCATACCGGCAATCTCACTAACGCTTCCAGCTTTGATAGGTTAACTTGATACATTAAACTGCCTGGTAAACTTTGTAGACAAATAAGGGGCAGAATCTCATTGGCGCTTAACGCAGGCTGATAGTTCAGTTCAGACGCTATACGCGGCGGAATGGCGAGCACAAAACCATGAGGGTCCCAGATCGAATCCTTGACCCTCGATAACTTCAGTCAAAATACGTCCACCCCATGTATCACGTGCTTCAAGTAATTGCCAATCAACACCAGCATCCTGTAGCTGGCTAGTCAGCGCAAGTCCGGATAAGCCACCACCGACGATAAGAATTTGACTATGCACAAGAATTTATCCGTTAAGAATGGCTTATACAGCAGGTGGTACAACAAAGCGTAGATGGCGTGTTTTCATCCAAACCTTTGCTCCACTGTCACCTGCCTTTGCAACAAGCTTGTCCCCTTCAGGCACCCGCAACCAACTTTCTTTGCGTAAGGTTTTACCGCTGTCAGAGGTGAATCCACCGTCAATACCAAGAAATTCAGCCCCGTCAGGTGCATCCACTTCAACGTGAGCACCAGAGGCCCAGGTTTCAAGTTGAACCGTTTCGCGATCATCTTTAGACAATGGCATAACAGACACACCATCACGACCCGCGGCTGGAACCGAATCCATTGTGTTCATGTCTATTTTTACGGACGTGCGATCATCAGCATCAAATTGCCATAGTTTGACAAAAATGGTGCAACCTTTTTTGCGAACCTGGTGTGTGTGATGTCGTCGGTGGATTACGTATATACGAGCCTGCCGGAAAGTCACCATGTTCATCCTGAAAAACGCCGTCCAGTACAATAAATTCTTCGCCGCCAGTATGCGTGTGTTCCGAAAAATGACTTTCCGGTGCATAACGCACAATAGTGGTAGCACGAGCTACCTCATCCCTTATGCGATCAAGCATGCGACGCTCAAGACCTTTCATCGGCGAGGCGATCCAATCTATTTCATCGCTATGAACATGTGCTCGCAAGCCAAAATCGTCGTTGTGGTTCATCGGGTTTTATCATAAAAATGTTGGTCGGCAGCGAGTTATCAGTCTATATTCAACATTAAAGCCGATCGTTGACGAATTCCAATGACCACTGCTAATACAGCACTAGTTTAGTCTGAAATTACTGAGACTAAGCGCACTTTCTGGAACGCAAAATGCTGCAACTCATTTATGCTGAACACACCTAATAATACTGTCAATGCAATTGCTCAGTACTTCCGGCAGGGCCATATAGCCATGACGCCCTCATTGACACCAAAACAGGCAATCCACAGCCTTTTACCTAATGGCAAGCTTTTTGACAAAAACATAAGGGGCATTGGTGAACAGGTATTTCCGCTGAATTTACCCAGCCCGAAGCTTAGCGCTTCATTCAACGGCAGCGCGGCACTGTATCAAGCTTTGAAAAAACACAACGTGCAATCGGGCGATGCTGTATTGCTACCTGCCTACTGCTGTGGCGCCGAGATCGGCCCGTTCGAATACCTGCAATGTAATCTGTATTTTTTTGATATCGACAATGAATTGAATGCCGACCTGCAACAAATTGAGCAACTACTAAATCGATATAAAGACATTAAACTACTCTTGTTAACGCATTACCTTGGCTTCGCTCAAGCTCATACCAAAAGAATTCAACAACTGTGTGCTAAATCCGACACTGTACTTCTGGAGGACTGCGCGCATGCTTTATACGGAACCCATGCAAACAAACCTTTGGGCAGTTTTGGTCATAGTGCCATTTTTAGTCCTCGAAAGACCCTTGGTCTTTTAGACGGAGGCTTGCTGGTCTCAAATTCACACTCTGAACTATCAGCGACGACGACAGCTACGGCCAATTCAGTTACACTAATTAAAAAGCCTGATCTTGTACCATTCGTACACCGACTGTGCTACTCAATGCAGCAGTATCATCGTGGAGCTGATCACGAGCAGACCAGGCGTGCGGTTGCGGTGCTCGGTATTGCATTGTTATCCATACCCGCCATTCTAATCAAGATTATTAAAAAAGCGGGATTATTGAAGAAAGTAAACTGGGCAACAGCCGATATCGAGGGTCAAGACGCCATTCCTGTGTATAAGACATCCATGTCGAGCTATATGTACCGTTTACTCTTGTCATCCGACTCCGCGCAGGTGAAAAACAAAAGGCAAAGAAATTACCATTTATGGCTTGCTGAAATGGATAATACCGGTATCAAAACCAAAGCGAAATCTGTGTTTCCAACTTTGCCGGAAGAGTGTTGTCCTCTCTATTTTCCACTCATGGTTAAAAATCCGGCAGCGTTAGTACTGGCCTTGAAGTCACACGACATAGAAGCTTTCAACTGGTGGCATCATATGCATCCATCAGTCGACTGGCAGAGCAACCCGGTTGCCAAAAAAATGAAAAGCCAAATAATTGCGTTACCGCTACATCAGCAGATGAGCGCTGCACAAATACACCATGCAGCCACTTGCGTAAAAAAAATACTGTTTAGCTCAGCAGATCTTTAATGCAGTACTCGTTTAATATATGAATCGAAAATCCGTAGAATTTTTATAGGGAAATAAACTGCTACCCGTAATCAGACATTTCAGAAATTACCTTTCTGCCGGCCTACTGGGCGCATTACTGGGCTTACTTAGCTTTCCATTGCTAACCCGTTCATTGAGCGTTGAAGATTATGGCCTACTCGGTCTTGTCAGCGCAACCGTCACTATTTTTGTGTCCTTTGCCAAGCTGGGCCTGCAAAACGCCATGGTGCGATTTTATGCAGAAGCAAAAGCGCGAGCGCAACACGAGCTACTTACTTTACTGAGCAACGTAGCTACTGCAGCGGTCATTTTGGCAGTTGTCGGTACTTGTCTCTGGTTGCTGTACACACACCTTGTCGTACCACAGGTGGACGATACCCCTCTGCTACGAAAATTATTTTTAATTGGCACCGCCTTAGTTCCAATTAAAATAGCACACAGTCTGCTATCAAACCTTCTGCAAGCAGACCAACAAAGCCACACAATAAGTACGATATCGGTTAGTGAGAAAGTCTTTCGTCTTTTGGGAATAATCGCTGTTGTCATGTTATTCGGACTTAATTCCGAACGCGCACTAACGGTTATCATCACTAGTGAGCTTGTTTTTCTGCTCATTCTCTTTTACTACTGCCGCACCTACCTGAGCAACATTACGCTACAAATTAGCACGCCAGTTTTAGCACCCTTAGTAGCGTTCGGTGTTCCCGCTATGATCGCCGAACTGACAGCTGTGCTGTTGGAAACCGGCGACCGATATGTTATTCAAGCTTACATGGGTGCAGAGCCACTCGGACATTATGCGGCTGCAGTTAACATTTGCATGTACCTGGAATGGGTTTTAATCATGGCACTGCAAAGTGCTATCGTGCCACATTACCTTAAGTTGTTCGAAGAAAAAGGCTACACTGAAACGATACAGTTTCTTAATGGCGCATTCAGTCTGTATGTAGCGATTGGCGTGGGCATATTTGTCGTTTTCAGCATTGCAGCCCCGCACCTTATAGTGTTTCTGGCCGGTGAAAAATACCGTAGCGGCCTCGTTGTTATTCCGTGGTTTGCAGCAGGCTATTTGTTGGTGGGTGCGATTAGCATCGCTGCCGCAGGCGTTTTTATTAACAAGCGAACAATTTTACTTGTAAAGTGGACCGCTATAGCATTCATCATCAACATCACGCTTAATATTATTTTTATTCCCCGATATGGACTATTAGCAGCAGCGATAGCCACTTTTATTGCCATGTGTATCCGCTCTATTGGTGTTTACTATGACGCGGCCAAAACGTTTCCAGTCACTATCCCCTGGGTCACAGTGCTCCAGGCACTCGGGTGTGGAGTGCCAGCCTACTTTCTGGGTACCATGGTCAGTACCGGCAGCCTGGTTTTGGACCTTTTTGCAGCATCCATGGCTACTGGTACGATCTACACAGGACTCATGATGGTACTTAACGCACATTTTCGAACTTGGGTATTCGTTCACATTAATAAGCGTGATAAGAAATGAGTGCCTGCGCCGATAGCTCTTACTATGACAGCACAAAACACAGCGTTCCAATCGATCACCCGGCTTGAATCAAATGTACGGGGTTACAGTCGATCTTTCCCTGTTGTATTTAAACAGGCTTTTAACGCCACTTTAGTGGACACCGATGGACGTGAGTACATCGATTTTCTGGCAGGTGCAGGAACCCTTAACTATGGGCACAATAACCCGCTCGTTAAGCAGGCCTTAATTGATCACTTGACTAACGACGGCGTTATGCACGGACTCGATCTTGCGACCTGCGCAAAAATCGAGTTTCTGGAAACACTGGACACACTTATACTTAAACCTCGCAACCTGAATTATCGGGTGCAGTTCACCGGACCAACTGGCACTAACGCTGTAGAGGCAGCCATTAAGCTTGCCCGCAAGCAAAAAAAGCGAAGTCATGTCATTAGTTTTACCAACGCGTATCACGGTCATAGCTTGGGCTCGTTAGCTTTAACCGGTAATCGGTACTACCATGATGAACACTACGGTTCTCGAAACAATGTCAGCTTCGTGCCCTTTGACAATTATTTTGGTGACGGTGCCAATACGGCTAAGCAACTACAGACTTTATTAGAAGACGGTAGTAGCGGCATTCCCTTACCCGCAGCCATTATTGTTGAAACAGTGCAAGCTGAAGGCGGTATAAACGTCGCCAGTAACGCCTGGCTGCAAGAAATCAGTCGGATTTGTAAGGACTTTGATATTGCTTTCATTATCGATGATATTCAAACCGGAAACGGAAGAACAGGTGATTTTTTCAGCTTTGAATCAGCCAGACTGATACCCGACATCGTTTGTATTTCAAAATCCATTGGTGGAGGTCTGCCGCTGTCCTTGGTGCTTATCAACCCCGAGATGGACGGCTGGCAACCTGGCGAACACACCGGAACATTTCGTGGCAATCAACTTGCCTTTGTTGCCGGAACCGCATTATTAAAGCTTTGGCAGGAAGATTCTTTCAAATCGACACTTAAATCTAATTGCTCAGAAGCTGAAAGTAAATTAGTTGCGATTGCTAACGATTTCGATTCAATTTCAATGCGTGGTCGCGGTATGATTCGCGGACTGGAGCTACCTTCGGGCAAACTGGCGACAGAAGTTTGCGCAGCCTGTTTTACAAACGGACTAATAGCAGAAACAGCAGGTGCTCAAGGTGAGGTTGTGAAGTTTCTTGCACCCTTGACCATTGAAGCAGATTTGCTGAACAGTGGCATGGATATATTGCGCAGCAGTATTGAAGATGTTTTTACTTCTAGCCATAATTTGAAATCGGGTAACTAGACTAGGCCCTCGAACAAGCAATACGAAGTTCAATGGAATGTGAGCACACCACTATATTGGCTGCAATAACTAGCATTGCATCCCAATACCCCGATGACACAGCTGTCGTTCATGACAATAGCAGCTATTCCTACGCCCAATTACAGACCTACAGTAGCTTTATAGCCAGCCGTTTGCTTAAATTGAACATACGGCACGGTGACAGCGTTGCGCTTTGTCTCGACAAGTCGTTTCACGCTATCGCCGCCATGCTTGGTGGATTCAAAGTCGGTGCCGCGTTCGTTCCTATCGATCCCGCTTTGCCAAACGATCGTATTGCCTTCATGGTGGAAGACGCGAGTGTACGTGCGGTACTGTGCGCACCATCTTATAAGTCAAAATTCAATAACAATCAGATCGACATTGCTATCGGCATTGAAGAACTTGGTGACGAACTTGATGAACATTTCAATCCGGTCTCATTAGAAACCTCAGATAGATTCAATATTAACAAAGCATTAAAAGGCCACGACCGCGCCTACATCATGTACACCTCCGGATCGACAGGCAAACCAAAAGGCGTGCCCGTATCGCACCGCGCACTATTAAATTACTGCATTGCCGATGCACATGTTTATCAACTGGAAAAAAGCGATCGTACACTACAGTTTTCCACACTCAGTTTCGACATTGCAATAGAAGAGATCTTCCCACCTTTAATGGTAGGCAGCACAATTGTAGTGCGTCCCACGCAGCGCAGCGATGCACAAGTAGAGCTAAGTGATATCGTTAATACCTATCATATTACCGCGCTGCATATGGCTACCGGTTACTGGCACGAATGGGTCGACCTGATGAACGCCGCTACACAGCGGGCACCTGAAACAATTCGCTTAATGGTCGTAACCGGTGAAAAAGTTTCACCTGAACATTATCAGCGCTGGCAAGCACTGACAGATCAGCCCACGCTATGGGCCAACGCTTACGGTCCAACAGAGGCGACTGTTACAGCCACTGTTTTCATACCATCGTCTGACTGGCAGGGTAAATCGCTACCTATCGGTAAGCCGATTTTAAATTACACAGCTTATATTCTTGATTGCAACAAAAAGCCGGTAGCTAAGAATGAGACTGGTGAGCTTTTTATCGGCGGACCCAGCTTGGCAGATGGCTATTTAAATCGACCAGATCTAACAGCACAAGCTTTTTTTCCTGACCCATTTGTTGATGAGACTTCAGCGCTAATGTATCGAACTGGAGATTTAGCGCGCTGGATGAATGATGGCAATATTGAATATGCAGGCAGAATAGACCATCAAATTAAAATTGGTAGTTATCGCATTGAACCGGGTGAAATAGAAAACGCCATCAGTGAACACCCTGACGTTAAAGATGCATTAGTGATACCTGATGAAGTCAATGACAAAAAACTGTTACTCGCCTTTGTTGCTACTGACGACACTGATTTAACCGCCGGCAAAATAGCAAACTTTCTAAGTAAAACTTTACCCGCATACATGGTCCCTGCCCGTTACGTGTTACTGGCCAATTTACCCAAAACACTGAACGGTAAAATCGATCGTAAAGCACTACCAGATAATTCACAGGCAGTTGCACCAATCAGCAGCGATTACATAGCTCCGGTCGGCAAAGTACAAGAGCAACTTTGCGCAATTTGGAGCTACGTATTGGGCATTCCCGATGTGGGTTCAGATAGTAGTTTTATCAGTTTAGGTGGCGATTCACTGCTTGCTGTTAAGACAATATCGCGTATACAAAGTGAGTTAGGATTTACCGTCTCCACTCGGGATTTTTTCTATCTTGATACGGTTGCACAACTTGCCGGGTATATCGAGGGAAAACCAGTCGATCGCGTTGTACCTGCTCCTCTCGCCGAATTTACTGATCAGCAAGGCCGTCAGCTTTACACCGTTCTGCAAACACCGAAACCTGAATTGGACAACGGCATAGGACTGTTAATCGTGCCTCCTTTGGGTAACGAACAGCGCCGCACGCAACGTCCGTTTCGCTTGCTTATGCAGAATCTGGCCAAACAAGGCTATACAACGCTGCGATTTGACTGGACAGGAACCGGAAACTCCAGCGGGAACGGCTCTGATTTACTATCAATGAATCAATGGTGCGAAGACATACGCGATGCAGCACACAAGCTATCGCAAAGCTGTTCGACTATGGATATAGTAGCAGTACGAACCGGAGCGTTGATAGCTGCAAGCACCGACCTGTTTCAAACTGACGTACGTAAACGATATTACTGGGATCCGGTTTTTAGTGGTCAACAGTGGCTACAGGACATGAAGCTACTTCAGCAGAGAATAATGAGTGACTCTTTCAGGTTTCTCCGCGAACGAAAACTAGATTCCAGCAATATTACTGAGTTCGCCGGTCTCACCATCAGCAAGCCGCTACAACACGCACTTATCGAGTGCGACATGCGTAAACTGCTGACGGATAATAAATGGAACCATGATTCTCACCTGTTGCTAACCAATCCAGTAGGCGCTGAAGATTATAATGATCTGCCCTGCCACATCCACACTGTTGCCGAAGAAAATGACTGGAATAATGAGCGAGCAACAACTGTTGATATGCGTATCAACAAAGCCGCAAGTTTGATTGCAGATTTACTCATCAGCGATTCAATTACAGATAACAAAATTAAAATACACAATAATCGTAGAACACCACAGTCAAAACCCATATCTATTGGCAACGTTGGTTGCAACTCAGCGGGCACACAATCGCATCCAATAGAGGCAGTATCAAATTTTGGTTCAGGCAGTCAATTTGTAGGCGTATATACCCCGCCAATCTACACCAGTAAAGCGGCGCCTTGTATCCTCTACATCACCGCTGGGCTGTTACATCATGTTGGTCCAACACGTCTGTACGTCGAACTAGCCCGATCGCTGTCTAATCAGCAAGTAGCCGGTTTCAGATTTGACCTGTCGGGAATTGGGGAAAGTGAAACCAGCAGTATGGGAGGTTACTTTACCGAACGTTCAGTTGTAGAAATTCGCGCAGCTATGGACTACATACAAGCCACTTTTCACCACGACCAGTTTATCTTATTGGGCTTGTGCTCTGGCGCTGATGACGCCTTAGCGACTGCCCAGCAAGACGAACGTGTAGCGGGGCTCGTGCTGCTAAACGGCTACGCCTACAAAACCGGTAAGTTTAGATTCTATAGGTTCAAGGAATTCTACCTTCCTCGAATACTCATGCTTAAAAAATGGAAAAGCAGGTTTAAAAAACTACTGTCAAACACTAGCTTGAATGACAGTCAGCAGGAAACGTCCGCGTCAGCCACTATGTCTGATGAAGACAGAGAAGCTGTTATCGCTATGGACGACGATTATCGGTACATTCCATCTCAGGAGCAAACCGGTTTACTCATAGACTCTCTTTCCAAAAGAGACGTCAATATGTACTTTATCTACACCGGCAGCGAGCACGAGGACTATGCCTATAAGGGACAACTGATGGACATGTTCCCCAGGCATCGAAACAATCCAGGATTGCAAGAAGATTATATTAAAGACGCTGATCATACTTATATACTTCAAGCTGATCGGGATAAACTAGCCGGATTATTACGAAATTGGTTAGCAAACAATTTTTAGTAATGACTTTTATCAACAGTTTTTTGCAATGAACGTTTTATGATGGTTCAATGACAATTCGTAAGCTCTCCCAATCTGTGGCAGCAGTGCTGCCAGATCAACCGTTTGCTCTAAACACTTATCTCACTAAAAGTAAGCCACTCTACTAAACAATTAGCTCTAGCGACTATGCATCGAACCCAGCTTAAGCCCTACCCTGTAATTGCAAATGCAGAAAAATAGCGATATGGCCTGATAACGCTTAACAAAACTAATGCAAGAGGTAGAAAATAATGTCTATAACTGTTAAGGCATCTACTATTAAACTATCTACGTATGAGGCAGTCACGTGTAAAGCAGCAACACCGTTTGCTCTGTTATTCCTTGTCTGTCTTTTTACACCAACGTTTGCCTTCGCACAGGTCAGCCAAAAATCGGATAGCCAACAGGGTACGCAAAAATTGTTCGAGCTATGGACACCCGGTGATAAAGGGCAACGGATGCGAATTCGAGGACGCGTTACCGGCGCTGATGGAAAACCGATTCCTAACGTAAAAATTCACTTTCGTCATGCAGATGCTGACCGACTCATGGTGCTGATTAATTCAATAATAAAGTAATAAAGGGGACGGAGGGATTTAATATTGACCAGTATTTGGTTATAGTTCAGCCTATGGAGATATTGTTTCTTGGTACTTCTGCCGGAGTTCCAACAAAAACACGCAATGTCAGTGCAATAGCGCTTATTGATAGCGTTGGAAGTGCCTGGCATCTGGTTGACTGTGGCGAGGGGACCCAACATCAAATCTTAAACTCGCCACTTTCTTTAAACGCGCTTTCTTCAATATTCATTACACATTTACACGGAGACCATTGCTACGGCCTTCCCGGCTTATTGGCCAGCGCTGGATTAAATGGTCGAAGCAAAACGTTAACCATCGTTGCGCCTGATGGAGCCAGGCAATGGTTAGCGTTAACGCAAAAAATGTCGGAGCTACATCTTCCATTCGAGCTTGAATTCATAACACCGAGAGATGTGACCAGCTGTAGCTTCGATCAATTCTCTGTTTCTTCCATTACGCTATCGCACAGAATTTCCAGCTTTGGTTACGCCTTTACTGAAAAAAATGTTTCACAAACGCTCAGTATCGAAAAAATCAACGGCAAGGGCATTCCACAAGGCCCACTTTGGGGCAAAATACAGGCTGGATACGATATCGAATATGAAGGTATGGTGTACGAGTCAAAAGATTTCTGTGATGCACCCAGGCCACCGAGAAAAATCATTATCTGCGGTGACAATGCCCAACCCGATTTACTCACAAGTGAATGCCAAAATTGTGATGTATTAGTTCACGAATCAACATTCGCTGAAAACATGAGCGCAAGAGCTACTAGTGTTGGCCACACCTATACCAAAGCTATAGCATCGTTTGCGCAAAGTGTATCCATTCCTAACTTGATATTGACTCATATAAGTGCGCGATATTCAGACAATGACCCTATTCTGGAGAATGAGGCAAAGCAATTATTTTCAGGAAAGCTGTTTGTCGCACGCGACTTCGATCGATACCGGCTCAATACTACTGGCGAGCTGAACTTGTTGAAACCAAATCAATGACAAAATCAATAACAACATCAACCACAACAGCAACCACAACATCAACCACAACATCAACCACAACAGCAAATACAACAGCAAATACAACAGCAAACACAATATCAAAAAATAAACCGACAATAATCTGTGCGCCTGAGCCTCGCTCAATCGACTTAATCTTCACCGATACGGCAAAGAAAAAACTCCATTCGCAATATAAATTAATCGACGTTGACCCTGACAAGCTTGCCACCCTCGATGATGCTACCCTTGGGCTTACTCGTTACATTCTTGGACAACCACCTATTTCACTTGAGGTGCTTGAAAAAATGCACGAATTACGTTGCGTGTTAAACGTAGAAAGTAACCTGATAAACAATATGCCTTACGACTATTTGTTTGAAAAGGGCATACACGTTGTAACAACGGGAGCCGTCTTTGCTGAACCTGTTGCTGAACTGGGTTTGGCACTGGCGCTTTGCTTGTCTCGAGGAGTGATTGAGGCTGATACTGCGTTTAGACATGGCGAAGAGCAATGGGGTGGCGATGGCAATGCTCAGGCCACGCTACTCTCACGCTCTCGCGTTGGCCTGATTGGTTTTGGTGACCTTGGCCGCGCAATCGCCAGATTGCTAAAAGGTTTTCGTGCAGACATCTCAGTATTTGATCCGTGGTTACCACCATCACTGTTAACCGATGCGGATGTTACTCCAGCATCCCTGGAGCAAGTTTTAACGACCAGTGATGTTATTTTTGTGGTTGCATCAGTAACCAGCGACAATGCTGGTTTTCTAGATGCGAAAGCCTTTTCCAGAATGAAGTCTGGCGCTCGCTTCATATTGTTGAGTCGTGCAGAAATTGTCAACTTTGACGACTTAATCTCGGCAGTCAAGTCGGGACACATTCTAGCCGCATCTGACGTCTATCCAGAAGAGCCAATGCCAAAGAATCATCAGGTTCGCGAACTAAAGGGCTTTATAAGATCTGCGCATAGAGCGGGCGCTTTAGACGTGGCATTTAAACGAATGGGTGAAATGGTTTTAGAAGACATGGCCTTAATAGATAAAGGTCTACCACCCATGCGGTGCAAACGAGCAGAAAGAGAGACAGTTTCACGTATGCGCTCAAAGCCTGTCGATATAAATTGACAAAAAACTGTATACCGAGGTGGCAATATGTTCGAAGGCACTGCACTGGTCAATGGTTCAGCTTCTGGGGCAGTATTAACAGCAGACACCGGACTAAGCTTCTGGGGTGGTGTCGAGCCCACCACAGGCGAAATTATTGATCAGCACCACCCTCTCTTCGGCGCTAATATTTCCGGGGCAATATTAGCGATTCCCAATGGAAGAGGCTCATGCTCTGGCAGCGGGGCTTTACTCGAACTCATTCTTAACGATTGCGCACCAGCGGCTTTAATATTTTCAGAAGCCGAAGATATCTTAACCCTTGGCGTGCTTGTGGCCGAATCCATGTTCGACCGCAGCTTTCCGATATTGCGCTTGTCGCGGTCAGATTTTAACAAACTGCGCACAAATACAATGGCGTCGATTAACGGTAATCAATTGTTCATTGCAAACACTGCACAGGAGCTACTGCGTACTACCCCTCTTTCTGGCTCACGAATAAAAACAAAGGTCACTTTAGCTGAGCAGGACAAGGAGCTCCTGGCAGGTAAACACGGCGATGCTGCGACAGTAGCAATGAAAATTCTACTCAAGATTGCTGACATTCAAGGTGCCGAATCACTTATCGACGTCACACAAGCACACATTGATGCCTGCATTTATCACGGACCGTCCAGCTTAAAATTCGCCTCCGAATTACACCAGCTGGGTGCTAAATTCAAAATACCTACAACACTTAATGCTATTTCGGTCGATCAGCGCAATTGGAAAAATCAGGGCATTAGTGACTCAGTCGGCCAACCTGCCAGCGACCTTGGCAGCGTCTACATGGCAATGGGTGCGCAGCTAAGCTACACCTGCGCCCCCTACCTTTTGGACACAGCACCTTCTTTTGGTGAGCAAATCGTGTGGGCAGAATCGAATGCGGTGATGTTTGCCAATAGTGTACTCGGTGCAAGAACGCAGAAATACCCGGATTTTTTAGACGTGTTTATCGCACTCACCGGAAGAGCACCAGCAAGCGGCAGTCATTTAGATATAGGCCGAAACCCGACCGTGTGTGTTAATGTTCAAACACTTGATCAACCAGATGAGTCACTATGGCCGATTCTGGGTTACTACATCGGTTTACATGCTGGTAACGATATTCCCATTATTACGGGGCTCGAAGGTATGTCTCCCAATGCCGACGATTTAAAAGCGTTTAGTGCAGCTTATGCAACAACAGGTTCATCAAGCATGTTTCATATGGAAGGCATCACACCTGAAGCAAAAAAGGCGATGCAATACTGCGAACAAAACACAATGCTGAAAAACGCACTTATTGTGTCCAAAGAAAATATACGGGATAGCTTTTTTGAGCTAAACAGCGCAGTGAATTCGACTGTAGATGCAGTCTGCCTTGGTAATCCGCATTTCTCAGAAAGTGAATGTGCAAATTTAGCCGCACTGTGTGACGGCAAAAACAAACGCCCTGATGTGAAAATTATGGTGACGCTATCAAGAGCAATTTACGCAAAGGCCCTAGCGCAAGGCAGTATCGATAAGCTTGAAGCTTTTGGGGTACAGTTCATAACCGATACTTGCTGGTGCATGATCACCGACCCGCTCATTCCACCTAACGCAACCACATTCATGACAAACTCGGGCAAATACGCGCACTACGGACCAGCACTAGTGAAGCGCGGCATTCATTTTGGCACCCTGGCTGATTGTGTTGATGCTGCTTGTTCTGGCAAGCATGATGTTGGTGTGCCGGAGTGGCTTCAGGACTAAAATCTCAAACATGTGTTTTTCAGAGCGCGCCTGTAGCAAACAATCCAAATCGCTCTATAATCAGATTAAAAAAACCATCAGAGTCAACATCGGTTATCCAGAGCGCGTTTTTTCGTTTATCCGTGACATGCCAATAATCTGCAACTGTCATACCGATGGTTAGATCTGATTGGGTTTCAATCTCAACGTTAATATGCCGCCCAGAATAAAGACTGGGGTCAATCAAGTAGGCAATTACATTGGGGTCGTGCAAAGGGCCACCATCAGTTCCGTATTTGTCTTCATCGAATCGTTCAAAAAAGTCTAACCATTCGGCAGACACCAAACCCACTTTGGTTTCAAGCGCTCGAAATGCATCAATACGTTTTTTTGTTGTTAACGTTTTGTGCGTAACATCCAGTGGCATCACTACAACGGGAATACCAGCTTTAAACACCAGTTCGGCTGCATCAGGGTCAACGTAGATATTGAATTCCGCTGCTGGTGTGACGTTTCCACCTTCAAACAAGCCACCTCCCATCATCACCAGCTCTTTAATACGACCAGCAATTTCGGGGGCTTTCTCAAGTGCCTTAGCTACATTAGTCAAGGGGCCCAGTGTGCAAAGTGTTACAGACTTTTCTGGCTCTGAGAGTAGCGTGTCAATAATGAAATCAACGGCGTGTTGTTCTTGCAGGGGCATAGTGGGTTCAGGCAACTGAGTACCATTCAGCCCTGTTTCGCCATGCACATACTCAGCAGTGAACAATGTGCGTTTCATCGGTTTATCACAGCCTGCAAATACTTTTATGTCGCGCTTATCAACTAGCTCACACACTTTTCGAATATTGATGTGGGTAAGTTCAAGGGGCACGTTGCCTGCAACCGCTGTAATGCCAAGTACATTAATTTCATGACTTGCCAGCGCAAGTAAAATAGCGATTGCGTCGTCCTGGCCAGGATCGGTGTCTATGATGACATTGTGAGTGTAGGACATAGTTTATTTAGTTTGCCACTTTCGATAATACCGGCGTTCTTAAGCCTCATGCCTGTTTGACCAAAGCTCCCAGGCAAATCGCGACCTGACACCCAAGCCCAGGAAAGGCTTTGGTGGTAGCGTACGCGGCTCCCCCAGGCTGAACATATCAGCAATCAGAGGATTATCCTGTTCGCAAGCAAGGTCAGCCGCGAGCATCCCGCCAAAAGTGCCCTTGGTTACGCCAACCGCATTTTGACAAACGGCAGACCATACATTGTGATCAAGCTGACCAAAACCAGGTGCACTGTTTTGCGACAAACAGATAATACCGCTCCAGGTATTCTCGATGGTCACATCACCCAACATCGGGAAACGCTGATCAAATAGTTTTTTATGAGTACGTGCAACTTTAGCGTATTCGGCTTTCGATACAGATTGCGTTGGGGCGTAATTCAGGCCCTGGCGTATCAGTAAGCGCTTATCGTTTGTGTAGCGCATAGTAATACCAGCAAAGGCATTAGCCGGTGTTAATCCCCAGGGAGTATCCACAGCATAGGCTGCCTGTTCTTGTTCTGTTAAGGGTCGAGTTAAACTTCCCCACGCAGCCAGATGCAAAAACTTGTTCGGATAATATCCAAACTGCTCAGAATACCCGTTGGCGGCCAAAATCATTTTCGGTGCACGTAGTTCCCCATCGTGCGTACTCAGTTGAATACCGTTTCTTGACTCCATTGCAACAACTGGAGAGTTTTCGTACAGGGTCACATTGTCGGGAAGGGAATCTGCCAGGCCTCTGGTTAGTGCTGCCGGATTCATTAGCGCGCCACCGGGTGTGAACACCGCCGCAGTAAAATGCTTTGTTCCAACTTTCTGTTGAAGTGCATCACCGCTTAACCATTCAAACGGTTCGTTTAACGCTTCTAATTCGCGGGCATAGGGTTCCAGTACTGCTTTTACGCCTTTATTTGATACTGCCGCGTGGTATCGACCATCTTTAGACCAGTCGCAATTGATATTGTGCTGATTTACCTGTTCATCCAAATGAGCAATGGCAAAGCGCGCTAATCGGATAAATCGGTGCGAGCCATCCAGCTCATCCAGTGACGAACCAACGTTGTGTGGTAAGTCGATAGCAAAACCTGAATTACGACCCGACGCATTCTCCCCTGCACTGCCCGCGTCTATTAATGCAATTTTCTCATTCGGACGATTCTGGGCAAGTCGACGCGCACTGGCTAAACCTGCATAGCCTGCACCTAACACAACCCAGTCAGCGTGATGTTCGCCACTTAGTGATGGCATTGATGAACGTTGCGTTAGAACGCCACTCCATCCATTGGTTTTATCAACAACCGGAATCCGTTTAATTTTCATAGCTTCATCAATACCTACTCACCTACGGCACCAACATCAATCAGCGATTGAATGTCCGCTTCGTCATACCCGGCTTCACGCAAAACTTCCCTGCTATGTTGCCCAATCACCGGTGCCGCGTTTCTAACACCACCTGGGGTGCCATGGAACTTTACTGGCGACCCTAATGTTTTAACAAAACCTGCAACCGGGTGTTCAACTTCAACAATCATTTCACGTGCAATCGCTTGAGGGTCGTTATGCATATCTACCACATCAAGTAATGGTCCGGCAGGAACACCCCCATCGTTTAATAAACTTAACCATTCACTGGTGGGACGTAACAAGAAGATCTCTTCCAGTGCTCTGATTAGTTCAGGCCGATTTGCCATGCGTTTTTCATTGGTGACAAAACGCGAGTCATCAGTTAGCGCAGGTTTATCAATTACATCAAGCATGCGTAACCAATTCTTCTGATTCGCGCAGCCGATATTGATCCAGCCATCTTTTGTCGCGATGGATTGATACGGCGCATTCAACGGATGGGCTGAGCCCATTGGCTGAGGTGCGACACCAGTTGCAAACGCTATTGCAGATTGCCAGAATGTTTGTGTAACGCCTGCTTCAAACAAGGATGTATCAACGCGTTGCCCCCTGCCGGTTTTTAACTTGGCAGAGTACGCGGCACTGACACCCATCGCACCAAGAATACCTGCGGTGATGTCTGTGATGGGCGGGCCGATTTTCACTGGGGGCCTATCTGGCCCTTCGCCTGTAACCGACATGAGGCCTGCCATACCTTGAGCGACCAAATCAAATCCACCGCGCTCCCGATAAGGTCCAGTGCGCCCAAAGCCAGATATTTCGCAATAGATTAATCCGGGGTTGATTTCACTTAAGGTGTCGTAGTCAAGCCCCAGCCTTGCCATAGTATCATGCCGAAAATTTTCAATAATAACATCAGCATCTTTTAATAATGTCAGTAACGCCGCTTTTCCATCTTCGTGTTTTAGATCAAGCGCTATCCCACGCTTGTTGCGATTCATCATCATGAAGGCTGCCGATTCACCTTCAATAGCAGGTGGCAGAAAGCGACGACTGTCATCACCGGTACCAATCTTCTCAACTTTAACAACATCAGCACCCATATCGGCAAGCATTAAGCCACAAACCGGGCCTGCCATTATATGCGCCAACTCAATAACTCGTACGCCGGTTAATGGGCCATTAGCGCAGCTGCCAACATGGTCGTCGGTTTGACTCACAGCTTTAACGGCCCTTCCATTGAGGTTTACGCTTAGCTAAAAATGCATCCATACCTTCGCGAAAATCTTCGCTGGTGTAACACTGGACAATCAGATCATCGCCTTCAACAACAGCCGCATGTTCACGCAAACGACGCAAGCCTTCTTTTGACGCAGCAATGGTCAAAGGCGCATGCCCGCGCAATTGTTCGCAAAGCTCCATCGCCCGTGCCATTGGATCAGTAACTGATTCATTAACCAGCCCAATGCTTAAAGCCTCATCAATTTTTATCAGCCTTGATGTTATCAGTATGTCGCGGGTACGAGCAGCGCCGAGTAGTTCAGCCAGGCGGGACAAATTACCTACCGACAAACAATTGCCCAAGGTACGAGCGATTGGGAAACCAAACTTGATATTATCACTCGCCAGGCGTAGGTCGCAACAGGCAGCTATGGCAGCACCACCACCAGTGCATGCCCCACGAATCGCTGCTACCGTGGGAATAGGCAATGATTCAAGCAATCCCAGAACTCTGTCCATTGTGCGCTCATATCCCAGAGCGTCTTCTTCGGTTCTGAAATCACGGAAGCCTGAAATGTCGGTACCTGCAGCGAAAGCTTTGTCACCGGCACCCGTAACAATTAAGCAACGGATATCAAGTGATTTGTCCAGAATGCGTTCACAGTAACTGGCCAACACCTCGTACATATCGAACGTCAGCGCGTTCCTGGCATCTGGCCGATTGAAGGTAATAACACCTATATCGTCAATTCGTTCAAACAGTAATTCTTCACTCATACTGGCCTTTTCGTCCGTTGCTGCTTAGCGTTTCTTACACTCTATGATCTATAAAAGTACTCTACCAAGAACATTGGTACCGCTGGCACATAAGTACAAAGCAACAGCACTACCAGCAGCACGGCAACAAAGTAAATATTGACCTTGGATACATCCCAGATATTGGCCTTGGCTATGGAACACGAGGTAATGAGTACTGATGCCACTGGTGGGGTTTGCTGACCGATGGCCAAATTCAGCGTCACGATTAACCCAAAGTGAACAGGATCAATACCGGCAAGTTCGATTAGCGGTACAACGATTGGCACCACAAGAATAATGGCAGCTACAGAGTGTAGAAAAAAACCAATGACCAAAAAGAAGATATTAAGTATGGCAAGAATCACATACTTGTTATCGGTCATCGCCACAAGCGATTGCGCCAGCTCCTGAGGTATTTGTGCTCGCGTTAAGAACCCTCCCATCAGCACCGATGCAGCTACCAGCAACATAACTACCGCGGTTTGCATACCACCTTCGACCATCGATGACTTTAACCGCTTGAAGTCTAATTCCCTGTAATAAATGCCTAAACCCAGTGACACTACAACAGCAAGACCAGCAGCCTCAGTTGCTGTCACAAACCCACCAAAGATGCCACCAAGGATAATCACGGGTAATAAGAACGTTGGTAGCGCCTCAATAAAAGTCTCTTTCACTCTTTTGGTATTAAACGCATCTTCCTTTGGCAGGTTGTACTTAAGCGCGAACGCATACGCAACGCTCATCAACCCTATAGCGCCTATTAAGCCCGGGACCAAACCTGCAACAAATAGTTGTTCAATACTGGCGTTAGCTGAAACACCGTAAACAATCATCGGTATTGATGGCGGAATGATGATCGCCAGTGAGGCCGAAGATGATGTAATGGCAGCGGCTAAGGGCGACGAGTAGCCACGCTTTTTCATTTGCGGGATCATCACCGACCCCAGCGCTGCAACGTCGGCCACTGCAGAGCCTGAAATTTCAGCAAAGAATAAAGACACACCAATGTTAACCATACCCAGACCACCGCGAACAAACCCGATCAGTGCGGCGACAAAATTGATGAGCCGATCTGTTATACCACCGGCATTCATAATGGCACCAGCCAATACAAACATAGGGATGGCAATTAAGGAAAACTTGGTGGAACCGTCGTACATATCGAGCGCCACAGTCACCAAAGAGCCAAAACCCTCTGTCATGACCAAACCAAATATCGCAGCGACCGCTAGGGATACGGCGATAGGTACGTTAATAAATATAAGCAGTAACAGAACAATAAAAACACCGAGAACGACCATTATCGTTTTACCTCAGTATTAGCTAATGCAGCCATTTCGGCTTCTATCTCAGCTTCGATGTCGGCATGTTCGGCTGACTCACCTGCAATAACCATTTTCAAATACGCCGGGGCTGCGAGAAGTTCACACAAAATAAACAACACAGCGCCTATTGGAATAACAGACTGAGTTATCTGCACTGATACCCAACGCAGACTAACCAGCGACGTTCCTTCTAAAACCAACACGACTTGCCACCCGGCCCACGCAAGCAAAGCGAAGAACGCAAGAAAAACAAATTCAGCAAAAAGCGCAACATACAAACGTACCGGCATGGGAATGGAGAGCAATACACTGTCAAAGCCAATATGCTTGCGTTTAAGCACGGCCAAGGCACCACCATAATAGGTAATCCAGGCGAGTGTGACACTGGCGACCTCGTCATACCAGGATAGCGAGGCATCAAACTTTCGATAAACAACAGCGACGACGACGATTACCGTCAGCATCACCATTAACAACATAAGAAACCATTCAAGAATGAAGGCGAGAGTTTGCGATACACGATTCACGCTATTTCTCCGAAGTGTGAGTGACTTTAAGCGAACTCACACACCGCTGGCCACATGATGTTTGTGCATCATGCGGCCAGAAGCAAGTGACTTTAAGCACTAAAACAACTATCTATTTCGCTAATGATTGAACCGTTTCAATTAGCTCCGCACCACCTTCAACCGTACTGGCAAACTCATCATAGACAGGCTTTGATGCTTCGATAAATGCATCTTTGTCAGCCTCGTTGACTGTAACGCCACCGTTTTTAAGATTTTCCAGTAATTCGGTTTCAAGTTGAGCAGCCATTTCATAAACAGCATCCTGAGATTCGGCAGCTGCTGCCATCAGATCGGCTTGTACATCTTCAGGAAGTTTTGCAAAGTTCTTCGACGATGTCAGTACGTACGCTGGCGTGTATACATGTCCTGTAATCGAAAGATACTTTTGCACTTCTTGAAACTTTGCAGACCAGATTTGTGCATACGGGTTTTCCTGCCCATCAATAACACCTGTTTTTAGTGCGGTAAACACTTCCGAGAACGCCATTGGCGTAGGGTTGGCACCGTACAGCTTAAACATCTTGACTCGCCATTCACCTTTAGGAGTTCTAAGTTTGATGCCCTCAAGATCTGCCGGCACATTCACAGGCCGGGTGTTGTTAGTGATATGACGAAATCCGTTCTCAAAATAGCTAAGAATTTTATAGCCATTTTTCTCAGCCGCTGCATTGAACACACTCTCGCCAATCTCAGCCTGCACCGCTTTCATGTGCTCGCGTGATTTGATGATGTAAGGCATCTCAAAAATACCAAACTCATCAGCAACCGAGGACATCACAGACGAGGGCAATGCAAATGTGATTTGGCCCAGTTTCAGTTTTTGTAGCAGCTCAGCGTCTTTACCCAACTGCGATGAACCAAAAGCTTGTACCTCTGCCCGGTCGCCCAGCTTGGCATTGGCGTTTTTAACAAATTCGTTAACCGACGCTTCGAACAACGATCCCGGATTGCCCACGTGTCCGAATTTCAATATCAATTTTTCAGCTGACGCGGTGCTTGCGCCCAGCGCCAGTACACTGCCAAACAACGCAGTTATAAAAGTCTTTCTCATCATCTGTTGCTCCTCATTTAAGTGATTCGCCTAAACGAAAATGTGTCTAAATCGCTTGCACGAAATTCACATGACCCGCTTACGCAAACATTAGCCGCTTACGCGGATTTTAGTAACCCGTGATGCACTCTTATGCCGCGGTAGCTTTTACTTCACGGGTCGTCTTCAAATAGTCCATCGCTGCTTGCACACCACTTGCTTGATGTGGCACACCGGCATGGTGTAACCCCATTTCAACCGCAGATAAAGTACCCACAAGCGTCACATCGTTAATATCACCAAGATGCCCAATACGAAATACCGTTCCAGCGACTTTTGAAAGTCCATTACCCAGCGATGTATCACACTGCGCGAGTATCACAGCACGCAACTCATCTGAATCACAGCCCTGAGGCACGCGCACCGCAGTGAGTACCGGAGAATGTTCATCCTGCTCCAGGCATTGCACTTCAAGTCCCCAGGCTACAACCGCGGCGCGAGTGGCTGCAGCATGCCGGATATGTCGTGCGAAAACATGCTCAAGCCCTTCCTCTTCGAGCATGTCTATTGCCTCAGCAAGACCAAATAACAAATTGGTTGATGGTGTGTAAGGGAAGTAACCACGCGCGTTAGCTTCAATCATTTCTGACCATTGCCAGTATGAGTTGGGGATATCTGCTTGCTTGCTAGCTTCTATTGCTTTTTCGCTGACAGCGTTAAAGGATAAGCCTGGTGGCAACATAAGGCCCTTTTGAGAACCTGAAATAGCGACATCAACTCCCCAGTCATCAAAACTAAAATCAGCTGACGCTAAACCTGAAATGGTATCCACAAGAAGTAACGCAGGATGCCCAGCAGCATCGATGGCTTTTCGTACAGCAGCAATTCGAGATGTGCTGCCAGTCGAGGTTTCGTTGTGCACAACGCAAACAGCTTTCAACTCGTGACCAGTATCTGCTCGCAATGCCTTTTCGATAACATCAGGATCAGCGCCTCGACGCCAGTCGGTTTCGATTAACTGGGGTTGCAAACCCAATTTAAGCGCCAACGCCTGCCAAAGGGATGCGAAGTGCCCAGTCTCTACCATCAAGAGCTTGTCCCCTGTACTCATGGTATTGACCAGCGCTGCCTCCCAGGCACCGGTTCCGGATGATGGGTAAATGATGACGGGCTGTGTGGTTTTGAATATGCGCTTCATACCATGTAGAACACGGTTACCCAGATCAGCGAACCCTGGACCACGATGATCAATAACCGGCATATCAATGGCGCGAAGAATTCGATCAGGCACCGGGCTGGGCCCGGGGATTTGCAGAAAGTGACGGCCAGCCTGACGCATATTGGTAGCTCCTACGTTTACCCTGCACAAAATCAGGCAGGGTTGCTTAATCTGAATAATGAATTCATTATTAAGTCAATCCATTGCAAAATGCAACGATTATCGACATGACCACAGAACTACAGCAGCGCCTGAGCACAGAAGTGGCGGGTGATGTACTTAGCGATCGCTTCACTCGCGGCCGCTACGCTACAGATGCTTCGATCTACCAGATGATGCCTGCTGGCGTTGTGATCCCGGAAAATCTGGATGACATTAAAACTACTCTGGCACTTGCGCGCGAGTTTGAGACACCAATAACCGCTCGTGGTGGTGGGACATCTCAATGTGGACAAACAGTCAATTCAGGATTGATCTTAGACAACTCGCGGCATTTCAATCAACTGCTGGAACTTGATGTGCAGAACCGTCGTTGCGCTGTGCAACCGGGTATCGTTTTGGATGAACTTAATCGACAGCTAAAGCCTCATGGGCTCTGGTTTCCGGTTGATGTGTCCACCGCATCTCGCGCCACAATCGGCGGCATGGCCGCCAACAATTCCTGTGGGCAACGATCTATTCATTACGGCACCATGCGCGACAACGTGCTAGCAATAGAGGCAATTATTCCATCAGGCGAGTCAATGCGTTTCGACAAGACTGATACATCACTCAACGGTATAACCGGAGACAAGCGCGCTTTATTTGATTCACTACTGCAGCTCGGAGAGCAAGAGTCGGAAAACATAAGGCAACGATTTCCAAACGTTTTGCGTCGCGTCGGCGGATATAATATTGATGCGCTCTTGCCATCATCCGGCAGTGTCAATATGTCGCATCTATTGGTCGGCTCGGAGGGCACCCTTGCCTATTCCACTGCAATAGAACTAAAGCTGTCTCCACTACCGGTTGATCGCGTACTGGGTGTTTGTCACTTTCCAAGTTTCTATCAGGCAATGGATGCCACTCAACACCTTGTGGAACTTGGTCCGCATGCCGTTGAACTTGTCGACAACACAATGATTCAACTTGCTCGCGATATCGACCTGTACGAATCATCAGTAGAAGAATTCGTACGGGGCGACCCAGCAGCTATATTACTGGTCGAATTTGCGCTTGACTCGCACGATGACAATCTCAAACAATTATCACTCCTGCACGAACGAATGGGCGATCTAGGTTTTAGCTGGCAAGGTAGCGGCGAAAACTGGGGCGGTGTTGTCGATGCGATTAATGCTGGCATGCAGGCGCGTATCGGTGAGGTCAGAAAGGCTGGTCTTAACATCATGATGTCAATGAAATCCGAAGGCAAACCGGTTTCATTTGTGGAAGACTGTGCAGTAGAGCTACCTGATCTGGCTGAGTTTACTGCAGGGCTAACTCAGGTGTTTAATAAACACGGCACACCCGGCACTTGGTATGCGCATGCTTCTGTGGGTTGCTTGCATGTGCGGCCAGTGCTGAACATGAAGCTTGAAAAAGATGCTAACAAAATGCGGGAAATTGCAGAGGAAGCATTTGACTTGGTTTTGAAGTACAAAGGTTCGCATTCGGGTGAGCATGGTGATGGTATTTCACGCTCTGAATTCCACACCAAAATGTTTGGCGCTGACATGGTACGAACATTCGAATCGGTAAAACAGCACTTCGACCCGGACAACCTCTTTAACCCTGGCAAAATTGTTAACGCGCCACGCATGAATGACCGCTCGCTTTTTCGTTATCCACCAGACTACAGAATGATTGAGACCAAACCAGTTCTTGACTGGTCTCAATGGAGCGGCGCTAGCGGTGGATTACAAGGCGCTATTGAGATGTGTAACAACAATGGTGCCTGCCGCAAGCTCAAAGGCGGTGTTATGTGCCCATCTTATCGCGTCACAAAAGATGAAAAAGATGTCACACGTGGTCGCGCCAATACCTTGCGCCTGGCTATGTCAGGTCAACTTGGTGATAACGCGATGAGCTCAACGGAAATGCAAAATAGCATGAAACTATGCGTATCATGCAAAGCGTGTAAACGAGAGTGCCCCACCGGGGTCGACATGGCAAAAATGAAAATTGAAGTGTTAGCTGCACAAGCCCGCGAAAACGGCCATACAGTGCATGAACGCCTGGTCGCCCACTTGCCCCGCTACGCACCGTTTGCAGCAAAGCTGCATCGACTTGTAAATCTGCGTAACGCCTCACCTGTAATTGCCCGAATGATGGAACCACTCACTGGCTTCACAGCAAAACGATTATTACCCACCTGGTCTGCAACACCTTTTAAGCAAAAAGCGGGGAACGCTAATGGAAGTAAAGATATCGTGTTACTTGCTGATACCTTTAATACATGGTTCGAGCCCGAAAAACTTCGCGCAGCAAGCGTCGTTTTAGAAGCAGCAGGTTATCGAGTCCACATTGCCAAAGCACCTGATGCTCGCAAGTTGTGCTGCGGACGCACCTACCTTGCAACCGGCATGTTGAAGCAGGCAAAACGAGAAGCCAACCGAATGGTAGATGCCCTGCTGCCCTGGGCTGAAAATAATATACCTATCGTTGGTTTGGAACCAAGTTGCTTACTGACTTTGCGTGACGAGTATCCAGTGCTTATTCCTGGTGAAAAAACAGCGCTGGTGGCAAGCAATGCCATGATGCTTGAAGAATTGATTATGCATGACCACCAAAGCGGCGAGCTAAACTGGACATTAACATCACCCGCACAAGAAGTTCTTTTACATGGACACTGTCACCAGAAAGCGCTTGGCGCATTTTCGGCTGTTCAGCAATGCCTTGAGCTGATTCCCGATATGGAAGTCACTGTTATTGAGACCAGTTGTTGTGGAATGGCTGGTGCATTTGGTTACGCCCGTGATACTGCAGCCACATCATTGCAAATGGCGGAGCTTGATTTACTCCCTGCTATACGTAAAGCAGACTCACACACACTCATTGTTGCTGACGGAACGTCATGTCGTCATCAAATTTCAGACGGCGCCAATCGCAAAGCAATACATGTCGCTGAACTGCTTGCAATGGCTTTAACATCACCCACTGTCGGAAACCCAGCATGAATGCACCAACCATCAATGCACTTAACCGTCTGACCTCTCTCAAGCGACATTCCCTACATGAAGAGCTGACTGAAAGGCTGCGCACCATGATAGTGGAAGGCGCATTGGCTGCGGGCGAGAAGGTGCCCGAAAGAATCCTTTGCGAAAAGCTTGAAGTATCGCGCACTCCTATGCGTGAAGCTTTAAAGGTACTCGCTGCAGAAAATCTGTTAACACTGGAACCTAACCGCGGCGCCCGCGTGCGAGCAATAACTATAGGAGATCTCGAAGAGGTCTTCCCATTAATGGCCGCTCTGGAAGCACTCGCTGGGGAGCTTGCCTGTAAAAACATGACTAGTGCGCAACTGACCGACATTAAAAAGGCGCATGAGCAAATGATAAAGCATTACCGTGATGCCAATATGCCAGGATACTTTCGCCACAATCAACGTATTCATGAAATCATCATGCAAGCTGCTGACAATCCTACGCTGAGTTCAATTTATCAATCGCTTGCTGTGCGAGTACGTCGCGCACGCTACTTGGCGAACATGAGCACTGAACGTTGGCAACAGGCGGTTAGTGAGCATGAAGAAATTATCGCTGCACTTGAAACAAAGGATGGATTATTGCTTGGGTCTATTCTAAAACGTCACCTGACAAATAAATTTGAAACTGTTCGTCACTGGTTGGTCGAGAACGGTTGACTAGAAACCGAATTAAACTCAATACCCAGGCATAGCCTAAAGTGAACTTAGCTAGCGAGCCACTGGGATAATATTATTTTCTATAAGCCGCCGTAGATCACCAAAATATCCCCCACTACGCGCCAGGCGAGTTGGGTCTGATGTTATGGCGAATGTGAGTTTTAACTCTGGAACTATGCCGATAATTTGTCCACCATACCCACGAGCTATAGCGTAATTCGTATCGCCGCTTTGCCCAATGAACCAGCCATAACCGTAGCCAAGCCCGGAGAACACTGACGTGGTGACGGGTACTAATGATTGTGATGTCCATTGTTCGCTGAGCACCTGCTTGTCATTGAATCTTCCGCCATTGAGATACATTTCTCCAAAGCGAATCATCGCTGTTAGTGTTAGTGCCATTTCATTACCACCCAAGTATCGGCCTTGCGGATCGCGGGTCCAGCCGGGTATTTCGATACCTAATGGTTTACCTAAGCGATCTCGCGCAAGTGACAGCAAGCTCTTTCCTGAAATACTTGACAACACAGCTCCCATAACGTGAGACGTGCCGGTGGAATAAAGCATGCCGTTTCCGGGTTCGCCCACCATGGGTCGAGACAATGCATCTGATACCCAGTTGCGGCTGTTGACCCAAACACCGTAATTTCGTCCCGAGGTTCTTTCAAGACCTGCTTGCATTGTGAGCAAGTTTTCGATGGTGATGTTTGCCACTTTCGAATCGGCTTTGGATGGAATGAGCTTCGGCACCAGCTCGCCCAAAGTTGCTTTTAACGATGTAATTTCGCCACGATCTATCGCAGTTCCTGCAAGCGCGGCAACAACCGTTTTAGATACAGACTTAATCGGCACAAGCTTACTGATAGCCGGCCCACGAAAAACCTCGGAGAACACTTGCTTGCCATCCTGAAAAATCAACATGGCATGGCATTGATCAAAATCGCGAGCGATGTTTGCAATAGTCTCCCAGTCCTTGGGGCTGACTGATGATGGGGCTGACGATGTGGCCGATGGTGGAGGTAACGAATTGGCTGATGGTTGTGAGCCCAAAAGCAAACTCGAGCTTCCCAGTATTGTGCGGGTCAAAAAAGCGCGGCGACTTGTTGGTGCCATTGTACAGTTTTCTCAGATTCTCTGGCTCAAGTTTATCGCATACTCAAGTGTTCAGCGTTTCTTATTCTGTTACAGATGCGGTATCCTAAGTGATCAACTGGCTTAAAGACACAGTGCAGCAATGATCGACTTATATTCGTGGACAACACCCAATGGCCGAAAGATTTCGATTCTTCTCGAAGAACTCGGCATCGAATACACGGTTCACCCAATCGATATATCCAAGGACGAACAATTCGCGCCCAGTTTTCTTGCCATTGCACCTAACAATCGTATCCCGGCCATTGTCGATAATGAGGCGAACCTGTCTATGATGGAATCGGGCGCCATTATGCAGTACCTGGCTGAAAAACATGGCAAGTTTCTGTCCACCGATCCCAAAACACGATGGGCTACTATCGAGTGGCTTAACTGGCAAATGGGTGGTCTTGGCCCAATGGCAGGACAAACTCATCACTTTGTTAAATACAATCCCGGCAAATCAAAATACGCAGAAGATCGATACCAAAACGAAACTCGTCGCCTTTATGGTGTGCTTGAAAAAAGGCTGGAAAACAATGACTACATTGTCGGTGAATACTCTATCGCAGACATGGCTTGCTGGCCCTGGATATCACGTTTCGAATGGCAGGGTATTGACCTCACTGAGTATAAAAATTTATTACGTTGGTACACCACCATAGCCGAACGTCCAGCGGTACAAAAAGGCTATCAGGTGCCTAAGTACGTTACTGATGTACCCATGCCCTGAGGATTTAAACGAAGTATAAATTAATGCGCCGGGTCATCACCAATTTCAGCCATTTTCTTGTCTAGTAAGGACGTCATGGTGGTTACCACTCCTTTATAAGATACATCTGAATACACATTAAACAATTCAAGCGGGTCTTTCTCGCAGTCAAACAATTCCCATTCCTTATCTTCACCACCATGGTTAGTGCCGGGCAGTCCATAACCTTCGTTGTACCAGTAAATCAGTTTATAGCGTTGGCTACGTATGCCATAGTGCGAATAGGCGTTGTGATCAGGGTCTCGGTGCATCCAATACCGATGATAGGCAACGTCTGGCCAGTCATCAGGAGCAGTTCCATGTAGTAATGTCCGGAAACTTTTGCCTTGCATATAATTTGGAATGCTCAGCTTAGCCAAGTCCAAAAAGGTAGCAGCGAAGTCTACGTTGCAAATCACTTGCTTACAGATTTTTCCAGCGGCTATTTCTTTTGGGTAACGAATAAGAAACGGCATTTGAAAGGACTCTTCGTACATAAACCGCTTATCAAACCATCCATGCTCTCCCAGAAAGAATCCTTGATCGGATGTGTACACGACAACGGTATCGTCAGCTAGACCATTATTCTCAAGATAGTCAAGTACTCGCCCTACACTCTCATCAATCGATGCAATCGTGCGCAGATAGCGTTTTAAGTATCGCTGGTACTTAAATTGGCTTAATGCTTCATTAGTATCAAACGTGAATACCTCGCCTGAATCTTTATCAATCAAACGCAAGCCAGAAACATCACTTGGATTGGGTATTTTGCGTCTGGCACTGTTGATTGTTGCACGAGCACCAACTTCCGAACCACCTTCTGGTTGTATCAAGCCAAGATCTGCATACGTCATGTCGTCTTTGATTCGCATTTTTGCAGCTACAGCAGCAACCGTGCGATTTTTATAATCGTCATCAAAGGTTTCAGGTATTTTTATATCGTCCGTGTATAGCTTGCGATTCTTTGGGTGCGGCTCCCATTCTCGATGCGGTGCTTTGTGATGACACATTAAGAAAAACGGTTTGGTTTGATCGCGCTTGTCCAGCCAATCAAGAGATTTATCGGTGATGACATCAGTGGCGTAGCCCGGCATTTCGATTTCGTTTCCCATTTCGATCATTTTCGGATCAAAATAGTCACCTTGCCCTGGCAGCACGGACCAATAATCGAACCCAGTGGGTTCATGTGCTTTTCCTTCACCCATATGCCACTTTCCAACAATGGCTGTTTGATAGCCACCGGTGCGAAGATGTTTCGCCACATTAGGCAACCGATTGTTTATGTGAGTTTCTAATGTTGTTACACCATTTACATGGTTATAGGTGCCTGTCAGAATTGCAGCGCGACTGGGTGTACAGATTGAGTTGGTAACATAGCAATGATCAAAGCGCATGCCTTGCTTGGCTAATCGATCAATGTGAGGCGTATGATTTAAGCCACCACCGTAGCAGCTAATCGCCTTTGCGGCGTGATCGTCTGCCATGATGAATACGATATTGGGTTGCTTGCTCATATTTCAAGTTCGTTATTTATGCGTTCAAAGTTTTATCTATAAAAAAACCAAGCTCGAAAGGAATCACTATATTGACATCAATCCGTATCTCAAGGAGACTGGTTTATAATGACGATGGCCAGATACTATGTCTACTAGCAACTCAAATACTAAGAAAGCGCCAGCGATGTTCCATTCCAGCAATTTGTGCACACCAGACTACAAAGAAAACGCGTACTGGCACGATACATCCCCACCCTATCCTGAGCTTTCAACCAGTTTACCCGAACATGTCGATGTGGCAGTCATCGGTTCTGGTTATACGGGCTTGCACACAGCGTTACAAACTGCTCGTGGCGGCAGATCAACATTGGTGCTGGAAGCTAACAATGTAGGACATGGCTGCAGCACACGCAATGGTGGACAAATCAGCACCAGCATTAAACCGTCGATTGAGCAGCTAACCAAAAAGTTTGGCACAGACAAAGCCAAGGCTATTCGCAACGAAGGCAAAGCCGCATTGGAATGGATCGAAGCATTTCTTTCTTCCGAGTCGATCGAATGCAATTTTGAGCGAAACGGTCGGTACCATGCCGCACATACACCAGCCCAGTTTGAGGCTATTGCAAAGCAAGCCGATGTGCTAACAAAAACCGAAGGTATTGAAGCGTTCGCTGTTGCAAAGCAGGATCAACGTAGCGAGTTAGGATCAAATGCCTACCATGGTGGTGTCGTTTTTCCACGCCATGCATCATTGAACGCAGGGAAATACCATCACGGCTTGTTGTTAAACACACTCACAGCAGGTGCAACTGTATTGGCTGAGTGCCATGTAACTGCGATTGACCGAACAGCAGAAAGCGGGGATGTACAATTTAAGTTAACCACCGCGCAAGGCGATGTAACCGCACGAGACGTGATGATTGCAACCAACGGTTACACCAGTGAATTAACGCCGTGGTTGCAACGTCGTATCATACCCATTGGAAGCTATGTTATCGCTACCGAACAACTTGATGTGAAAATTATAGACGAACTCTTCCCCACCAAACGCATCGCCAGCGACACGTGTCGAGTGGTTTACTATTACCGTGCCTCACCTGATAGAACCCGCGTCCTGTTTGGCGGACGCGTTTCAGCTAATGAAACCAACCCAGCTATTAGTGGCCCTCGCTTACACAAACAAATGTGCCGCATATTTCCAGAACTACAAAACACAGGCATATCCCATAGTTGGGCTGGAACGGTTGGCTATACATTTGACACACTGGCCCATACCGGTGTACACGAAGGTCAGCACTATGCGATGGGATTTTGCGGTTCGGGCGTTTCCATGGCAAGCTACCTTGGGATGCGTGCAGGGCAAAAAATATTAAACAATCCTGCTGGAAATACTGCGTTAGATAACCTGCCGTTTCCAAGTCGTCCACTGTATTCGGGAAAACCATGGTTTTTACCGTCTGTGGTGTCATATTACCGCTGGCGGGACAAACTGGAATATTCGCGCAATTAGGTATTGATTGACAGAAACGTTTATCAAACCATTGCAGCCATTTCAACATTCATGTGTGTGGTATTAAACCCTCTGTTACTAATCACACAGTTTTTTCTAACGCAAAAGCAAGAGCACAAATGATTCTTAGCAGCATAGAAACCTTCACTAACGAAGACGTTGGCTTTGTCAGAATCACAGCAACAGATGGCTCTTTAGGTTGGGGGCAGGTATCAACGTATCACGCCGATATTACCTGCCAGGTTTTGCACCGACAGGTAGCGCCCTGGGTGTTAGGACAGCCCACAGATGACTTGGATGACTTGCTGGATATCGTCACCGAGCGAGAACATAAATTTCCCGGCTCATACCTGCGACGGGCTATGGCAGGTTTGGATACTGCTGTATGGGATATGCGTGGCAAGCAGCAAGGTCAACCGGTAGCAGAACTACTGGGCGGGTCGGCCGGAACCATTCGCGCTTACGCTTCTTCCATGAAACGCGATATCACACCAAAACAAGAAGCGCAGCGATTAAAACAATTGCGCGATAAGTTTGGCTTTGATGCATTCAAGGTCAGAGCAGGTGCCGAAGTTGGTCGCAACAAAGATGAGTGGCCTGGTCGAACCGAAGAGATTATTCCTGCTATCAGAAAAGAACTCGGAGACGATGTGGCTCTTTTAATAGATGCCAATAGCTGCTATACACCTGAGCGCGCTATTGAAGTCGGGCATCTGTTGCAAGATCACAACTACACCCACTACGAAGAACCCTGCCCTTATTGGGAACTTGAGCAGACCAGGCAAGTGACAGATGCGCTTGATATAGACGTCACCGGTGGTGAGCAAGATTGTGATTTACCGACCTGGAAACGCATGATAGACATGCAAGCGGTGGATATTGTACAGCCAGATATATTGTACTTAGGTGGTATAAGCCGCACCCTGAGAGTTGTTGCAATGGCGCAAGAGGCCGGACTCCCAGTGACGCCACATTGCGCTAACTTATCGCTGGTGACTTTGTTCACCATGCATCTGCTCAGGGCCATACCCAATGCCGGGAAATACCTTGAATTCTCGATAGAAGGCGCTGACTATTACCCGTGGCAACAAGATCTTTTTATTGAGACTCCCTATAACATAGAAGACGGGCATGCCACGGTGACTGATAAGCCTGGCTGGGGCGTGGACATTAACCCTGAATGGCTGGCAAAGTCTGTTTATCAGATTAGTTCATTGTCTTAACAACCGTTGCACTCACAGCGCGTCGCACTGTAAGCAAAATAATCCACTTATTTGTACAGGCCGCTGGCCACACAAAGCGCACGGTCACCAACTCGCTTGGCCAACAATCCATTACGAGTCGGCACCTCAGCTTTTCTAATCTGGTGCTTTCGTAAAACGTAAATAAGGAAAAACGGCGTTAAACGAACCAAATTTCGCCTTTGCGTCATCGTCACTGACAGTAGGAGGAATAATTACATCTTCCCCCACCTGCCAGTTAGCCGGTGTCGCAACACCATTTGCAGCTGTGGTTTGCAATGCATCCACCACCCAAGGTAGAAACATAAATACCTTCCGGCCCGCAGTGAATAGTGTGTGGACGTGAATAGCCCGTTTTTTCAAATTGCTCTTCTGGCTCAATCGTTTTATGTATTTTGGCTTTCAGGGGATCTTTAACATCGATAATATAAATTCGTGATGAGCGAATACCCGGAACGATCAGTTATCGCCTTTCCAGAAAGGCATGCCCACTCAGCGGTGACAAAGATGAGGAACAAGCATTCCAGCCAAAGTGATGAAATTCATCACCTTTATTAGGAGCAATAACCTGATGAACAATCTCACCATACGTTTTTGATTCAGGGTTTAAATCAACTACAGCAATGCCATCAAACATTGAACCGTCAGGGCTTTGCATGACGGTAAAGCCATAGTTTTCTATCGGCGCTTGCATGGCAAGCTTTGGGGAAGCATGGAACGTTGGATCGGGTCTTATATTCATAATTATTCCTCCGCTTTTTATGTCTTATGTATGGTGATACTGCGGAACTCATGCTCGCTACGTAGGTTATATACTGTTGGTTAGTCAAGATCAAATCCATGGTGTGGCCCTATTCGGTGCCCATGCCAGTGATTGCGAGCTCCGACCCTGCAATGAAGGGGGAAGTTACCGCACTGGGTGTCAAATGCAGCGTAATGGTCATCATAAAGTAGCAAGGGAGATCATTTCCGGTATAACTCCTGCAAATAACCTCTGACTGGATGCCCGCCAAAGATTTAACGTTCTTTGGCGTATATCTCTTTTTGATGTTACGTTTATAGTGACTATTCCTATAATCAATTAGTCGGTCTGTCGCGGCAATCCCGATAATGGTTGAGATAACACCGATACCAAAGCCATCAGAGCCATTCGTGCAGCTGCACTTGCTAGCGGTTTAAAAAAGGATACTCGAACAGTGCCAAAAGCCAACGGTTTATCCCTTTATGTTCCTGACCCTGGTGTACGCCCTGGCGACACACCCGACTTTTCCGATGTTGATATTCCCAAAGCCGGTGAAACACGCCGTCCGGATACCGATGTTGACCCCAAGGAAATTCGAGATCTCGCGTTTTCCGTTATTCGGGTGCTTTCACGTGACGGCGATGCAGTCGGACCCTGGGCCAACACATTAAATAATGATGAGTTGATTGCTGGCTTGCGGCACATGATGACAGTGCGCAGTTTCGATAGCCGCATGCTCATGGCACAACGTCAAGGTAAAACATCGTTCTTTGTACAAAGTTTTGGTGAAGAGGCTGTTGCCTGCGCCTTTCAATGCGCCATGGAAAAAGGCGATATGAACTTCCCGACTTACAGGCAAGTGGGTTTACTAATATCGCAACAATACCCACTCATCAAGCTCATGAACCAAATTTATTCCAACGAACAAGATCCCATACATGGTCGTCAATTGCCGGTCATGTACTCGGCTAAAGACTTTGGATTCTTTTCTATTTCTGGCAACCTAACCACACAATTTTCACAAGCGGTTGGCTGGGCAATGGCATCGGCCATCAGTAAAGACGATAAAATTGCTGCGGCTTGGGTCGGCGATGGTTCAACATCTGAAAACGATTTTCATGCAGCAATGGTGTTCGCCTCTACTTACAGAGCACCGGTTGTACTGAACATCGTCAACAATCAGTGGGCAATTTCTACTTTTCAGGGAATGGCAAAAGGTGGGTCGGCCACCTTTGCAGCACGTGGACATGGATTCGGAATAGCTTCCTTGCGCGTCGATGGAAATGATTACCTGGCAGTGCATGCTGTTGCGCAGTGGGCAACCGAACGAGCCAGACGAAATCTGGGACCCACATTGGTAGAATATGTTACCTACCGTGCTGGCGGCCATTCAACATCTGACGACCCCGCTGCTTACCGACCCAAACAAGAAGGAGAAGCATGGCCACTGGGAGACCCTATTCTTCGTTTAAAAGCACACCTTATTAAGCAAGGGGCATGGTCTGAACAGAAGCACGCACAAACGGAAGCCGAAATCGATGACGAGGTAACCAACGCGCAGAAAGAATCTGAACAAATAGGCACACTGATTTCTGGTAATGCGCCATCGGCTCGCGATATGTTTGAGGGTGTGTTTGAAGAGATGCCACCGCATTTGATTAAGCAACGACAACAGGCTGGTTACTAGTTATGACCAGCATGACCATGATAGATGCTATTCGCAGTGCACACGACTCCGCTATGGAACGCGATGAACGGGTTGTTGTGTATGGTGAAGACGTCGGCTTTTTCGGCGGCGTGTTTCGTTGCACCGCTGGTTTACAAGAAAAGTATGGTAAAACTCGCTGCTTCGATGCACCTATCAGCGAACTCGGTATTGTTGGCACGGCTATAGGTATGGCAGCTTATGGGTTAAGACCATGTGTAGAAATTCAGTTTGCCGATTACGTTTACCCCGCTTACGATCAAATAGTGTCTGAAGCTGCCCGGCTGCGACATCGATCTGCTGGAGACTTTACCTGTCCGTTGGTTATTCGTATGCCTGTTGGTGGCGGCATATTTGGCGGGCAAACTCACAGTCAAAGTCCAGAAGCGATATTCACGCATGTTTGTGGATTAAAGACGGTCATGCCATCCAATCCATACGATGCAAAAGGTTTGCTAGCCGCAGCCATTGAAGACCCTGACCCGGTTATCTTCCTGGAACCAAAACGTCTATATAACGGCCCGTTTGACGGGCATCACGAAGCGCCGATTGTACCGTGGCGCAAACACCCGGCAGGCGATGTACCCGACGAGCACTACACACTTCCTTTGGGTAAAGCCGAAATTAGACGTAGCGGATCAGATGTCACTGTCCTGGCGTACGGGACCATGGTATACGTGGCTGAAGCTGCAGCAAAAGAGACCGGTGTTAATGCAGAAATAATAGACCTGCGATCTTTATTACCACTTGATCTGGACACTATTGTTGCGTCGGTTCAAAAAACCGGTCGCTGCGTTATCGTTCACGAAGCAACGCTTACGTGTGGATTCGGTGCAGAACTGGCAGCACTTGTTCAGCAAGAGTGTTTTTATCACCTTGAAGTGCCCATTCAACGCATAACCGGATGGGACACCCCCTACCCGCACGCACAAGAATGGGACTACTTTCCAGGCCCGGCTCGTGTTGGCCGCGCACTACAAAAAGCGATGGAGCAAGGCTAATGGGCGTGCACGTTATTAGTCTGAGTGATGTTGGCGAAGGTGTGGCTGAAGCCGAACTTATTGAATGGCATGTCGCGGTTGGCGATACCGTCGGTGAGGATCAATTGCTAGGCGTTGTCATGACAGACAAAGCGGCCGTCGAAGTACCCAGTAGTGTACTGGGTAAAGTCACTAAACTGTGTGCCACAGTCGGTGATGTGATTGCTGTTGGTTCAGATCTTGTGCATCTTGAAGTGGATGGTAGTGGTAACAGCGATGCTACCCAGACAGGAAGTAGTCAATCCGTTAGTAGTCAATTAGAGAGTGATCAATTAGAGCGTAGTCAATTAGATAGTAGTCAATTAGATAGTAGTCAATTAGATAGTACACAATCAACCACTGCTCCTGCAGATCAAACAAGTCAAACAAGCAAACCAACTGCAGCGGCACAAAGCCAAACAGCGCGAGCAAACTTATCTCAAACAAACCCAAAGCAAACAGGCTCAGGCCAAACAAACTCAAAGCAATCAGCTTCTGAAGCCTCATCACCTGCGAACTATCAATCCGGAAAAGTATTAGCAGCACCATCGGTCAGGCAACGAGCAAGAGAGCTGGGGGTAAACATAGTTACCGTCTCGGGCAGCGGGCCCGTTGGTCGCGTTGTTCACAAGGATCTTGACCAGTTTACAGAGCGACGTGCAAATCCTGCAAGTTCTCATTTGCAGCCAAACACCGATGTCAATGTTGTCAACGTTGTTGGTCTGCGGCGCAAGATTGCCGAAAAAATGGCCTTATCAAAATCACGCATCCCGCACATCACTATTGTGGAAGAAGTGGATGTGCACTACCTGGAAGAACTGCGCGCTGAACTTAATGAGAAGCACGCAGAAGAACGCGGCAAATTAACGATACTGCCTTTTGTCATGAAATCCATAGTGGAGGCTGCTCGCGAACAACCCGGGCTTAACGCTCGCTATGATGATGAGGCAGGCACTATCGAGCAATTTGGTGGCGTGCACATCGGGGTGGCAACACAAACTGACAATGGCTTGGTTGTACCAGTGCTCAAGCACGCTGAGATCAACTCCCTATGGACAAACGCATCTGAAGTAAAGCGACTGGCCGCCGCATGTCGCAATGGTGAGATCAAGCGGGACGAGATGAGTGGTTCAACTATTACTATCACATCCCTGGGTGCGTTGGGCGCAGTGGCCACTACACCGATTATAAATCACCCGGAAGTTGCTATTGTGGGTATCAACAAAATGATGATACGTCCGTATTGGGATGGCCAGCAATTTGTGCCACGCAAAATGATGAACCTTTCTTGCAGTTTCGACCATCGGGTTGTGGATGGCTGGGATGCTGCGGTGTTTGTGCAAAAGCTAAAAAGCTTGCTTGAAAAACCCGCCATGCTATTTATGAGCGACTAAAATGGAAACAATAAACACACAACTATTGGTTATAGGTGCAGGCCCTGGTGGTTACGTTTGCGCCATTCGAGCTGCACAACTAGGCATTAAAACCACCATTGTTGAAGCCGAACGCCCAGGTGGCACCTGCCTCAACGTTGGTTGCATACCATCAAAGGCAGTTATTCACGCTGCTGATGAATTCCATAAGCTGACCTCATTTTGTGCGCCTGAAGGTGAGTACGCGGCATTAGGTATCAGCGCCGAATCGGCGTCTTTAGATTTAAACAAAACCATGCAATGGAAAGACAGCATTGTTGACAAGCTTAGCTCTGGGGTCAGCGGTCTGTTAAAAAAAACCAATGTGCAAGTGTTGCACGGTGAAGCGCGTTTTCGTGATGGCAAAACAGTCAACGTCAAGGGAAAATATATAGACGTACTGGTTCGTTGTGAAAACATCGTTATTGCCACAGGATCCGAGCCTGTTAGCATTTCTAATCTTCCGTTCAGTGAACATATACTTTCATCGACAACAGCGCTTTCACTAACTAATGTACCGGAAACGCTGGCTGTGATTGGTGGTGGATACATCGGACTGGAGCTGGGTACCAGCTTTGCAAAGCTTGGTTCCAGAGTCACTGTGATTGAAAGTGCCGAGCATATACTGCCTCAATACGATGAACAGATAACTAAACCTGTACAAGACAGACTATCAGCGTTAGGTGTGGAGCTCATGACGCAAACCAAGGCGCTCAGCTACAATTCAACACGCAAAACAGTATCAGTTGAATCAGCTCAAGGCGATACAGATAGCATTGACGCTGAAAAAGTATTAGTGACAGTGGGCAGACGTGCCCGCCTGGATGGATGGGGCCTACAAGAACTCAGCTTAACCATTGAACGTGGATGCGTGTCGGTCGATGAGCAATGTCAAACCTCCATGAGGGGCGTGTATGCAATTGGAGATGTTACAGGCGAACCGATGCTCGCCCATCGTGCAATGGCGCAGGGCGACATGGTAGCAAGAACCATTGCAGGACAAACAACAAGTTGGGATAAGCAATGTATACCGGCGGTTTGTTTTACCGACCCGGAAATTGTTAGTGTGGGTTTAATGCCTGACGATGCAAAGAATACTAAGAACAATATCAACATGTCAGTTTTCCCTTTCAAAGCCAATGGCCGGGCAATGACTTTGCAACGCGATGATGGCTTTATTCGTGTTATCACACAAAAGAACACCAACGTCATATTGGGCATCCAGGCTGTCGGGGCAAACGTATCGGAGCTTTCAGCTGCTTTTAGTGTGGCGATTGAAATGGGTGCCAGAGCTGAAGATATCGCAGCGACTATTCACGCTCACCCAACCTTAAGTGAAGGATTACAGGAAGCATGTATGATGGCGTTGGGAATAGGTCTGCACATATAGCCAACAAAAATGTTCAAAACAGCGCCTCATCACCTGGCGCTATAGACCCACCATCCACCACTTGTGCATAAATCCCCATATCCATGTGTCCAAAGTGCTCACGCAATAGCGTCGGCGTTTTTAAGTCACGCACACCTGTTTCAAGGTCAACCTCAGTTGCCGGACAACGTCTGGTACGCGCTACAATCTTTAATCGAGCAGAGCCAATAGCAATATGCTGCCCAACCATATCGAGTTCTGAGAACGCAGGTAAATTTATCAGGTGGATATTACCTCTGAATCGTCTCGGGTCTACATCATGCCCTACGGCTTTTGAAAATGCAGCGACACTGTCAACATTAATAAGTGAGACAGCATTCATCATTGCTTCCGACTTAACCGATACATCAGTAAATCGGTGCGGCGATGCCTCATACAGCTGAGGTGTCTCATCATCTGCCAAAGAAAGGTACTGTTTTAAGAATTCACTGGCACGTTGTTTTCCATCTGATGTGTTTAGATCAAACTCACCAGTTTGTGTCGGTGCTTCGATTGAGAGAATGCCCGAGTTGTCATCATAATTTGTTTTTAACAACGCTAAAGCTTCATCGCGCGCCAGCATGTAGAACTTTGTTTTTGGCAGCGGCTTCGGATTCGCAGGGTCAAAACCACTGTTGGGCCGGGCAAATCCGAATCGTCGATCACCTGGAAATCCCAGACCAGGCTCGAGATTCACGCTGGTTAAGGATTCGCCACTTAAACCTTTGACAGGAAAGCGTGTTAAAGCGTTAATGGTTTTTTTCATTGTAAGTAATCCTGTTCATTTCCTAATGCTCATACAGCAACGCTATGGTCGTGTTTAACCGTAGAAATAGCGCTTTTGATGTACTCTACCATGCCCGACTTGAAGCGCTGAGGCGCTGGTCTAATGCGCCTGTCTGAGACGTATTAGACGAACATGGTCCATAATTGAACTACAACCAGCACATTACGGTCTACAAGTGCGTGCGGTGGGTGTGAATACTGGGCCTAAACCGCTATTATCAACCTATACATACGTTCAGGAATAATATCTGATGCTGCACCATCTACACGATCGTCTGAATCGTTTATTTACCAACAAAGGGTCTAAACCGCTTTGCGGTGCTCTGCTTACACTCGGTGTGCTTTTGGGCTGCACAGCAACAGCTGATACGCGGGAGAAAATTAAATCAACTGCGGCACTGAGCCCAACAAGTGACCATCAAGAAGCAACCGAGATCATCGTGTATCTCATGCAGCAATATCACTACAGCCCGGTTTCGGTCGACAATGAGTTGTCTAACCAGATTTTTGACCGGTATCTCGAATCACTAGACCCACAAAGAAGTTTTTTTTTAGCTAGTGACGTTCAGGAATTCGAACCCTACCGGCTGAAGATTGACAACGCGTTACGCCATGAAGACTTAGATACGATCTTTGATATCTTCAATCGATTCAAAGCCAGAACAGAAGAGCGCATTGCCTATGCGCAAGAGCTATTAAAAAATGATTTCGATTTCACATTAGATGAAAACTACACCTTCAATCGTGAAGACGCTGCCTGGCCGGCAACGAATAAAGCGGCTGACGAGTTGTGGCGCAAGCGTGTAAAAAATGACGTGCTGACTTTACGTCTCACAGATCAAACCAGCGATGAAATTACAAAGACACTTTCTGAACGTTACACCCGCATTGAGCGAGGTGTTAGTCAGCTAACAGGAAATGATGTTTTTCAAATATTTATAAATTCGTTCACCTTATCCGTGGAACCTCACACGTCTTATTTCTCACCGCGCAGTTCTGAGAACTTTGCTATCAATATGAGCTTATCTTTAGAGGGTATAGGCGCCGCTCTGCGAACTGAAAACGAATACACCGTTGTGCAGCGTGTGGTTCCGGGTGGACCTGCCGCATTAAGTGAAAAAATCACTGCCGAAGACCGGATTATCGGCGTTGGCGGTGGTGAAGACGAGGATATTGTCGATGTGGTTAGCTGGCCACTTAATGACGTGGTTGATCTTATTCGCGGACCAAAAGGCTCTACTATAAGACTAAGAATTTTACCCGCTGGTGCACCCGAAGGCTCTGCTCCGACCATCATCACACTAATACGCGACAAAATAAAGCTTGAAGAACAAGCGGCCAAAAAATCGGTTGTTGAAATCTCCAGTAACGAAAAAACTCAGCGTTTTGGTGTTATCGATCTACCGACTTTTTATCTCGACACTGCCGCTAAAGCGCAGGGTGCACCTGATTACCGAAGCACCACACGCGATGTTGCGCGCTTGATAGAAGAACTTACATCCAGTGATGATGGCGTCGAAGGTATTATTATTGATCTGCGCGGCAACGGCGGTGGGTCACTGACTGAAGCCACTGACCTGACCGGTTTGTTTATTAAGTCTGGTCCTGTGGTTCAGATAAGAGATGCGAATGGGCGTGTCAATGCCGAGCTAGACGACGATGCCGCTATCGCATACGATGGCCCACTGGCAGTCCTGGTTGATCGTTATAGCGCGTCAGCATCAGAGATATTCGCTGCGGCCATTCAAGACTATGGCCGTGGCGTCGTGTTAGGCGAACCGACATTTGGCAAAGGCACAGTACAAACTGTTGCGCCACTGGATAGAGATGGCAAGTTGGGCCAGTTAAAAATAACCATGGCGCAATTTTTCAGAGTCAACGGTGACGGAACTCAACATCGAGGTGTTATCCCCGATGTGATTTTCCCAACCGCGATGGACTCCGAAGCACATGGCGAAAGAGGTTTGGACAATGCCCTGCCTTGGGCTGAGGTGGCTGCCGCCAGCTACGATTTATGGCAAAAGCGCGATGCTGACTACTCGCAAGTTCGTTCTTTGCACGAGACTCGTTACAAAGCAAATGATTCGTTCACACTGCTTATTGACGAATTGGAATCACAACGCGAGACAAGAGAGCAACGTTTTGTCAGCTTAAACCAAAGTGTCAGAGAGCAAGAAAATCTTGAGCGAAAGCTCGATGGTGATAAGCGTGATGCGCTGGTGCGAAGCGCATTTGGTGCGTCCAGTAGTGACGACGACGATGATGATGATGGCGTTGGAGATATTATTTTAGAAGAAGCGGCTAATGTTTTGAACGACATAATAGAGTTTCCACCCCAATAACAAGCTTAAATCTTTAAACACATCATTTGCCAGCCACAAGCCTAAAGCGGTAGAGTGGCAGCTGCTGTTAATCTTGCAGGAGCCGCCCATGCTGCCCGAACTGGACATTTCTCATTATCTCGCCGACCATTCCAGCGAACGTGCATTGGAGTTTGTCGATCTGCTGCGCAAAACTTGTCATGGACCAGGGTTCTTTTACTTAAGAGGACATGGTGTCGATGAACACGTCAACAATAGTGCACTGGATATTGCCAATCAATTTTTCGCACTGCCAGATACAGAACGCGAAGCCATCGCTATTGGCAATTCAGCCGGTTTTCGTGGTTATACGCTGCTTAAAAATGAACGCACCAACGGCCGCATAGATTGGCGAGATCAATTAGATATTGGTCCTGAAGAGCCCACCCCAACACTAACAGCAGAAGACCCGCCATGGTGCAGGCTCCGTGGCCCGAACCAATGGCCAGATAGCCTGCCAACGATGTCCTCAACCATTAATAACTGGATGGCGCAGATGCAACCGGTGGGGTTAGCGTTAATGAGAGCCTTGGCAATAGCCCTCGGCCAGAAACTAAATTATTTCGATAGTCGAATGACGCCTGACCCTTACACACGGGTAAAAATTATTCGCTACCCACCTCAACCTGAGCAGGGTGGTAGCGATCAAGGGCTTGGCTTACACAATGACACTGGCATCATCACCATGATTCTTCAAGATTCAGTTCCAGGTTTACAAGTCATGAGCGAAGGAAAACTGGTTGATGTCGAGTCGCGTGCGGGCACCTTTGTTGTGAACCTTGGTGAAATGATGCAAGCCGCTTCCAGCGGCTACTTGCGCGCAACTGCTCATCAAGTTGTTAGCCCCCCACCCGGAAAGCAACGCATTTCAATTGCCTATTTTGTAAATCCCCGGCTGGATGCCCGCTTTGAGCCTATAACATTGCCCTCCGATCTGGCAGGCGATGCCGGTGGCGGCCAAAACGCTGATTCCAACAATCCAGTGCACGCTATATTCGGTAAAAACCAACTTAAAACTCGTATGCGTTCTCACCCGGATGTTAACGAACGTTTTTATGCCGACGTAAACTCCAATGTGGAATGGCAAAACTTAAAATAAACATGCTACTAAAAAACAAAACGATTCTAGTCACAGGCGCTGGACGCGGTATTGGCTTTGCTATTGTAGAAGTTGCTGTGCGCGAAGGCGCTACCGTTATAGCGCATGTAGGAAGAGAACCTGGCCATCGACCCGGCTTTGCCAAATTCAACACTGATCAAGTCCAACAACTTGCGGGTGACTTGTCACTGGATAATGGTGCAGACAAGCTTTGGGCAGATGCTCTGTCTTTACTGAGCGCGATGAAACAAAGCCGGATAGATGTGTTAATTAACAACGCAGGTGTGTTTGCCGCATCTCCCACAGAACCTCGTGATCAATGGGATGCTGGCTGGGTAAACAACTTGACTATAAACTTAACCTCGCCCGCAAACCTGTGTCGCCATGCCATCGCCCATTATGAAAGCACCGGTGAAGGTATCATCGTTAACATGACCAGTCGCTCAGCCCACCGAGGCGATGATGCAGAGCACTTGGCTTATGGTGCAGCAAAAGCTGGTTTACTTGCGCTCACAAAAGGCATTGCGCGAAGTTTTGCTGCGCGTGGCACACTCGCTTATGCCGTAGCACCTGCCTGGGTTCGTACAGAAATGGCAGAAGAGCACATTTCTACTGTCGGCGAAGAAACCATCACAGCGAATTTGCCCATGCGCGAAATAACACCTGCATCCGATGTAGCCGAGACCGTCGTGTTTCTTGCCTCCGGTCGGGCACGACATGCAAACGGGTGCACTATCGATATCACGGGCGCAGACTACGTTCGATGAACGAGACACGAATTAGCCACTGGACAGGCGCGCAAGTATGGAGCGGAAAAGATTTTTCTTCTGAAGAAGACTGGATTGTTCAACTTAGCGAAAGCGACATAAACGACATAAATAACGCTGTTAAGGCAACAATCAAAAGCAATAAACCCATTGGCAGTTTAACTCGCCGCGACTTCGCGTTTGAGCGTTTTGGGAAGCGACTGATCTGCCTTAAAGACGAGCTACTTTACGGCAAAGGTTTTACTTTACTTCGCGGCTTGCCCGCAGATCAATGGAGTGACGAAGAGCTGGTCCGAGCCTATTGGGGAATTGGAACCTGGATAGGTGATGCCGTATCACAAAATGCCAAAGCACACTTGCTGGGTCATGTGATCGATCAACGTGCGATGCGTTCAGGCGACACTCGTATCTACCAAACAAATCAAGCGCAACCTTTTCATTCAGATTCTTGCGACATTGTTGGCTTGCTTTGCTTACGCACGGCTAAACAAGGTGGGGAAAGCTCGATTGCCAGCAGCGCTGCCATCCACAATCACTTGCTGGACAATGTCTCTGATGCATTAAACCAACTTTATGGCGAATTTTTATGTGACCGGTACGGCGAGATTCCAAAAGGCAAACTGCCCTACTATGCGGTAAAGGTCTTTAATAACATTGACGAGCAGCTGGTTTGTTGTGGTATGGACCCGGACATACGTTCAGCGCAACGACTGGACAACGTTAAAGCGCTGACAGACGCACAACTATTTGCATTGGACAAATTCCAGGAATCAGCTCGCACACTGTGTTTGCGCATGTCGCTTCAGCGCGGTGATATTCAGTTTGTTAACAACCTTGTTGCAGTCCATGCACGTGAGGCCTTTGTTGATCATGAGGATACAGATCAACGACGCTACATGATCAGGTTATGGCTATCATCACAAAGCGGCAGGCGATTACCCAAGTTTTTAAAAGAGCGTTGGGGCAGCATTGACGTGGGTAGCGTGCGTGGAGGCATAAAAGTCCCTGGCGCAATCCCGGTGGCTAATCTTGACGCTAGTACATAAGTTAACGCTTGTGAATGTTGCTTGACCATCCTAGTTGACTAATCGACTACTCGACCAGTATCGCATGAGGGTAAACAGCATTATATAAGTAGCCTGCCGTATTGAACGCAACCTTGTCCGGTTGTGTTTCTCCAGATTCATCAACCGCTTTAGTCATAATACTATGCTCACCAGATTGCGCATGCCAGTCAAAAGCAAATCTCACCCAACCGTATATTTCATTGTCACTGATTAACATCGCGTCAGACCAACTGTGACCCTGATTTTCACTCCATAGCACGGTGGCTATTTTTTTCCCGGGTGAACGCGCATACCCGTATAGTCGTTGCGTCCCTTTGCCAAGCCGTGCAGGACGAGGCAGCGCCAAAGCACTTTTAATATTTAACTGTGTTACCGGTTTGCCTTTTGAAGGCGCGTATTTTTTTGGTGGCCAGTCATCCCCAATCATCACGTATGATTCAGTGTTACGCCGAACCCAGATCGGATGACAACTAATTTCTATATCCTGAACCCATTTAATGCTGTAAGCACCAATCCAGCCCGGCACCAAAACGCGCACTGGATACCCATGATCAACACTTAGCGGATTTGAATTCATTTGCAGCGCCAGCACAGTATTCGAATCTTGCGCTTTATCTATGGGCATTGGCATACGCACACTGCCCTCAACAGAATCTTTTTCAGAGCCAGTAGCACAAACATACCGTGCGCAACTTTTTAAACCAGCCTTGGCCAAAACATCGGCAAGCTGTACCCCTTCCCATTGGGCCATGCCAACAGCCCCTGTTGACCAAATAAGTTCCGCTGTACCCGGTGGTGTTTCAATCCGCTTCCCGTCTATCTCGTGAAACAAGGCTCGGTGGTTACCTGCACACTCGATCACTGCGGCAACTTTGTGTTGCGGCATCGCCTGTAGGTCGGCGTAACTTAGGCTGATTTCCTGATCGACACCGTCTCCCCAGATTCTAAGTGTGTAAGCTTCGATTGAAATTTCAGGGGATGAGCCGCTGTTGCAAACAAAAAAGCGATTAACCGGAGTAAGGTAGTCATTTTGATGTTCCAGTGGCAGCTCAAGCGATGTGCCGTGCTTGACCATGACATCGGTAGCTTTCAATGAACCAGACATGGCTTAAATTATCTTTCTTTTGTACGCAGCCCGCTCTGGTACTTCACTAAAACCCAGCCGCTCAATATCGCGGATAAATATTTGACGTAATTCGTCGCGTTGTAGACAGGTCGCTGCATTAACCAGTAAATGAAAATACACGTCGCGTTGCGCGTGACTGGCACCCATCATCTGTAATTGATGGCGCACATTTCCCAGTTTATTTAATACTTGTAAGTAATCACCCTGGCGGTGAGCCAATATAGCTTCGCACACCGGTATACCCACCACTTTAAACGACAATGCCAATGAACCTGTTTCTTCTGGTGCCGCAAATTGTCTCTTCATACTCACTAGCAAGTCGTTTGCTTGATCAAGTTGTCCACAACCGCACAAAACCATCATGTCGTGGGTATTGCTAAACGCGCTACCGTGATTGGACACACGATCAGCACAAATAGAGCCGAGCTTATGCCAATGCGATGAAACGTCAACTCCATAGAGTTCCAATCGCATCAATAAGGACCCATAATTATTTATATCGATGGTCGCAGCAGGCGATGCTTTTATCAGAGGTGATTCAAGGTTTCTTATCTCGGTGTCCAGCAGTTCGATAATACGGGGATAGTCGCCAAGCTCGATTAAAAACAGACAAAAGTGCCACCATAAATGATGACGCATTTGATTGGCATTTTCCCAGTGGCCTGACAGGCCTTGCAACCAATTTATGCCCTCTTGCATTTGACCATTCATGACTAACACATGTGCAACCGCGTGCGCACCCCACACATCACTTGGGTCTATTTCTACCGCAGCACGGCCATAATATTCGGCTTCTTTGTAAAAACCGGCTTCTTCATTGGCAAATGCACGCAGAGAGAGTAACGGACCGTAGTCGTCGCTTGATTTTTTCCAGCTTGCTGCTGCACGTTCTGTAATATCACGCATCCATTGAGCTTCACCCAACCAGAATATTTTCTCTTGTGCTAATACATGTAAAAATAGATTATTCGGTTCTGCATTCAGCATTTGATCGTAAATGGTCGCAGCCTCAACACCTTTTCCAGTACTGGCGACAGTCACCGCATTTAGTAAGCCTGATTCAAAACTTGCATTGGCAGGCAATAACGAGTGAGCCCGATTGATAAGCTGATCAATCTCAGCGTTAAAACGCGCATCGTTAGCACCACGCAACATGCTGGCTTTTACAATTAACGGCAGGCAGTAGTTTTCATCGGCTTCAATTGACGCCTGGATGTAACTCATGGCATCGGCTTGAAAGCGAGCCATCTGGTTCATGCCTGTTGCACAAAGCTCGTGTGCTGAAGTAGAAGTACTCATCACTAACAGGTGTAGTTCATACCCAATCGCCCACCATCAACATAGATGGTCTCACCAGTAATGTAACTGGCTTTTTTGCTGGCCAAAAAAGCAACCACATCACCAATTTCACGTACTTCGCCCACGCGCTTTAATGGCGTTCGTGACATTACCATTTTCATGGCTTCCGGGTTTGCATTAACGGCGGCCATCATCTCGGTATCTATAGAGCCTGGCCCAACGGCGTTAACACGAATATTATTTGGCGCTAGTGCCAGGGATGCAGCCTTGGTTATTTGAGCCACACCACCCTTTGATGCACAGTACGCAGCAATGGCTGGAATGGCAACCACCGCGTTTATCGACGACATGTTAATGATAGAGCCTTCAATTTTTTTGGCTACCATGGTTTTTGCTGCTCGTTGTAGAGCCACATATGTGCCGGTCAGATTGACATCGATCACTTTTTTAAAGTCCTCCAGCGGTGTTTCAAAAAAATCACCCGGCAGGGCGATGCCAGCACAATTGACCAGTATCTCAACCGAGCCGATGTCTGATTCGATTTGATCAAACATGGCAAGAATTTGATCTGGGTCACCCATGTCGCAGGTAATCGCGACTGTGTTATTGCCCAGTTTAATTGCTGCCTCCTTTACGCCCTGCTCATTGATGTCACAAAGCACCAGCCGAGCACCGTCCTGTGCCAAACTTTCCGCGCATGCGTAACCAATACCTTGCGCGCCACCAGTCACCAACGCTAATGGTTGTTCAGACATTTTATTGATCCTGTAAATTATAAACTTTTCTGTTGTATGTCGATGTTTGCATTTTCAATGCTTAAATTTTTAGCCAAAAATGCACGATCACACACTTTTAACTATTTGATTGGCAATAAAAGCACTTTGATATAACCGTTTAAAAAACGGTGCACTGGGTACGGTGCTCAGCGTTGTCATTGGCAGCGGTAAGTCAGACCGTTCGGCACCAGTTAAAAGCTCTGCCATGGCTTTTCCGAAAACAGTGCCGGTGGTAATACCACGTCCGTTGTAACCGATGGGGGTAAAGAGGTTTTTTTCCAGTTCGTAAATTCGCGGCAAATGATCAGGGGTCATGGCAATTTGTCCGTGCCAGGCTTGCTCAAAAATAACATCACCCAATTCAGGAAACAGGCGCTTTATTTGCTTTCGCGCCCACCGTTGCGAAAGACCCTTACTACGGCTGCCAACAATGGTCCCCATGCTGCCAATCAACAATCGATCAAAGGCGTCTCGACGATAGTTAAACATGATTTGTCCGGTATCCCATAGCCCTTGTTTACCTGGCAGAATATGTGACGCCTCATCACCCAATGGCGATGTTGCCAACTGAAAGTAATGAATCATGGTAAAGACTTTTTTCAAGTCAGGCCATAGATCATCGGTGTAGGCATTGGTTCCCAATATAACAGCGCTAGCCTGAAGCTCACCAGCCTCAGTAGTGACGATCCATTCGTCATTACTTTTGGTCAATTTAGTGGCTGCAACACCAGTACTGATGCTTGCACCTTCACCTAAAGCAGCACGAGCCAGGCCACGACAATAGCCCATAGGGTTAATGGTGCCGGCTCGATGATCAAGTAAACCACCATAAAAAGCATCGGTACCAACTAATTCAGTTACTGCATCTCGTTCGAGCAAGTCAACAGGCTGATCGAGACGTTGCCACTCTGCGTGCCGGCCTTGTAATTCTTTGAACCCACTGACCGAGTGCGCCGCATGAATAGTCCCGGTACGCGTGGCTTCACAGCGCATTTGGTGTTTTTCTATTAATGAAAAAACATATTCTGGTCCGTTACCAAAATCTTCTATAAAACGTGGCCCATAAGTTTGTCCTAGTTTTTTGCGCACATCCTGCGGTGGCAACCAAAGCGCTGCGTTGACCAAACCACAATTACGCCCTGAACCACCATAGCCAATTTGTTTTGCTTCGAGCACACGTGCTGAGAGCCCACGCTGTGCACAATGCAACGCGGTAGACAGACCGGTAAAACCACCACCCACAATTAGCACATCAACCTTTTCGGTGTTGGTTAACGCACTACTGTAGTTCTCTTCCTCTGCTGAGGCATCCCACAACGAGATTGGATTGATGGTCATTAATAATCGGCACGGGCTGATGACTTTTGACATTGTGTCACTCTAGCCACTACAGTGTCAAAATCAAGCTGTGCATTCCACGCACCACGGATGGTATGAGTGTTTTTAATCCGCACACAAACTTAAAGGGTGTTGCCAAAAAATCCATGAACAACAAAATTGACCACATTGCCGTCGGCGCTGACACATTAGAGGCCGGGGTTGACGCCATGCATTCACTACTTGGGGTATCACTGACTCAGGGCGGCAAGCACGACCTCATGAGTACCCACAATCGCGTTATGCAAGCTGGCAACGAACGCTTTTTCGAACTTATTGCCCGAGACCCGGATGCACCTGAACCTGCCCGCACTCGCTGGTTCACGCTGGACGATTCAAAAACGCTCCAACGTCTGACCGAACGACCGCGCGCACTGTGCTGGGTAGTCAATACCGATGATCTTGACACTGTGGTTGCTGCAAGTCCGGTTGACTTAGGCGAGATCGTCACGTTTACCCGAGGTAATCGCTCATGGCGATTAACCGTGCCTGCCGATGGGCATCTGCCCGAAGCTGGACTGCTGCCGGCTTTCATTGAATGGTCACCCGGTCCACACCCAAGTACGGCTCAACAAGATCAAGGTGTATCGCTGAGCTCTGTGAATTTGTCACACCCTGACCCCGGTAAACTGCTAAGTCAGTTACAGCAATTGCAAATCGAATCACTTGCCACTGTCAGTAAAGGTGCAGTAGGACTTTCATTCACACTTGAAACACCTAAGGGCTCGGTGATACTGGATTGAATTAAAAGTATTGATATTTAATTTAAGCCTTGTGCCCACATAAGTTAATCAATGAAATCTTACCAAACTGATGTCGCTATAATCGGTGCCGGAATCGTCGGTATTGCAAGCGCTTACTACGTAAAGAAACTAAAACCAGACCTATCAGTGATACTGATAGAGGCTTCTGACCCAATGGCGTTAACGTCGGCGCAGTCAGGTGAAAATTATAGAAACTGGTGGCCCCATCCAACAATGACGGCCTTCACCGACCACAGCATTGATCTGATGGAGGTCATAGCAAAAGCGACCAACAATCAAATTAATATGAACCGTCGTGGCTATGCGCTAACCACGCGACTGGAAAACACTGGCACGCTCATGGATGAGTTGAATCACGGCTACTCCCAGCTACGCGACAGTGAAATAAGAATTCACAGCAGTCAAACTGCAAGCACCTACCAACCACCCTTTAGCCCACAATGGGAAATCGCACCGTCTGGCGTTGACGTTATTCAAGACCCGCGTCTGATAAAAAAAACCTTCCCATCGTTTGACCCGACGATTAAGTCAGTTATTCATATTCGCCGTGCCGGGGCCATCAGCGCACAGCAAATGGGGCAATACATGATGCAATGTTTTAAACAATCTGGTGGGCAATATTTAAAGACTGAAATTAATGCGATAGATCACCATGACAGCTTTGCGCTGCACACAACAAGCAAAGACGTGACTATTCGCGCCACACATTTGGTGAACGCTGCCGGGCCGCTTATCCAACAAATTGCCAAAATGCTGGGTGTGAGCTTGCCCGTTCACAATACGCTGCAGCAAAAAATAGCCTTTGAAGATACTGGTAAAACCATTCCACGCGATATGCCGTTTGCAATTGATTTGGATGATCAGTCAATCGACTGGACGCCAGAAGAACGGCAGCTATTAAAAGACAGTGAAGAACACCAGTGGTTAACAGAGCTAATGCCCGGTTCAATACACTGTCGACCAGAAGGTGGTGATGATGGCAACTGGTTAAAACTGGGATGGGCATTTAATCAAACATCGTCAACGCCATCTCGTGCACCTGCATTGATGGACTCATTTCCAGAAATAGTGTTACGCGGAGCAGCAAGACTCAATCCAGCGCTTAAGCACTATTACGCTCAGTTACCCAGGTCAATGCATCACTACGGCGGTTATTACACGCTGACTGATGAAAACTGGCCGTTGATTGGACCAATGGATAACGAGGGCAAAGTCGAGAATGCTTATGTCGTTGGTGCAATGTCGGGCTTTGGCACCATGGCAGCCTGTGCCGCTGGAGATTTGTGCGCGCGTCACCTAACGGGTATCGAGATTCCCGACTACGCACACGCCTTGTCGCCTGAGCGCTATAAGAACGCATCGCTAATGGCTGAAATTCACGCCTTATCCCAAAAAGGCATCCTGTGAACAGCCGTTGCATCATTTATTAGGCTTTTAAAATCAATTAGTTAGACAGGCCACAAACAAATATCACCTGGATAACCGAGGATATTTAGATGTAACTTCATAACTATTTGAATTAGTATGACTGGACGACCACCATTGTTAACAAGAGAGAGGAGCTTAATGAATAAAATTAAAAACGGCTTAATTCCAGCAGCCATTGCGGGCTGTGTTGCCGCACTTAGTCTTGTATCAACATCAGCAACAGCAGCAAACGGCGATACATTAAAAGCGGTCACTGATCGCGGCAGCCTACTTTGTTCAGGTCACAACGGTAGTTTTCCACCATTTGTGCAAGTGACCGATGACAATAAATGGAGCGGTTACGATATCGACTATTGCCGTGCACTTGCTGTCGCCGTCTTGGGTTCAGACGAAAATTTAAAGGTCGTTCCCATTAGCTGGGCGCAGCGTTTCCCATCGCTACAATCCGGTGATGTCGACGTTATTATAAAAGCCACCGGTTGGACCATGGGCCGCGATACAGAACTCGGAATTCAGTTTTCAGTTCCGTACTTTGTTGGTGCGACCAACGTAATGATGCCTAAAGAACTGGGCAGCACAGCACCTGAAACACTAGAAGGTGGTTCTTTGTGTGCCAACGCGGGTACATCAACTGAAAGACTGGCTGCCAACTTTTTCAAAAGTCGCGGCATCGAAATCGAGATGATCACGTTTGAGAAAAGTGAAGAGACACGTGATGCCTACTTTGCCGGTCGATGCGACAGCCTTGTTGGCTGGGGACCTAATCTGGCAGTAACCCGGCAAAGCGCTGAGAACCCGGATGATCATGCCATGATGGATGTGGCACTTGCGCTTGAGCCCGAGTCTGCTGCCATGCGCCAAGGTGATGACAACTGGGTTGATATTGTAAACTGGATGTTTGCCGCCACCTGGATTGCAGAAGCCAATGGCATTACTTCTGCCAATGTCGATGAGCACAAAGCCAAGCCTGCTGACAGCACAGTAGAAAAACTATTGGGTGTGACTCCCGGTATTGGTGAGCGATTAGGCCTAAGCGATGACTGGGCATACAATGTTATTAAGCAAGTCGGCAACTCGGCAGAAATTTTCGATCGAAATATTGGTGCTGGGTCTGTGTATAAGCTTGATAGAGGATTAAACGCTTTGTGGAGCGACGGCGGTGTTATCGTGCCAATGATTCTCGACTAGCAAAACATGCACTACGGCCCGGTCGCAAGCAAGCGACCGGGCCGTGTTTAATACCCAGTATCGCAGAAGTACAATTCCCAATACCCACCACTTTAAGCTCAGATTATCAATTAACTACAGACCATTTTAATACAAATTTTTAGATACAGACTTTTTTCAAAACAGAGTTTTTTTATTCAGACTTTTTTATTCAGACTATGGGTAGCTTGTTAGGCAGTCAAAAATCCAGAGAAATAGTGTTTCAGGCGCTGGTCTTGTCAGTGGTGGCCGCATTGCTGGTGGCAATGGTGATGAACACCCGGGCATCACTTGAGGCACAGAGCCTGACCACCGGATTCGGTTTCCTTGAACGATCGACCGGTTGGGATTTTTCCTTCTCCGTACTGCCCTATTCGATCAGCGACACTTATAGTAAAACCATATTGATTGGCATTCTGAACACCTTATTACTTGGGTTTCTGGGTATTTTTCTGGCCACCTTGATTGGCATTGCGATCGGCCTGATTAGAACATCCAAAAACGTGTTGTTCTCTTTTTTAGGCACAGTCTATGTAGAAACGTTTAGAAATGTTCCTTTGATACTCCAAGCTCTTTTCTGGTACGCCATTCTTACTCACCTGCCCCGACCCCGTTCGGCATTATCGCTTGGTGACGCGGTTTTTCTTAGCGGCCGTGGCTTGTATTTTCCGGTTTTTAACATTGCCCTTTGGTCGGTAGCAGTTATGTTAGCGATATTTATAGCGTGGCTATTCTTTTTACCCTGGTTGCGAGAACAAATGAATCACTCGTCTGCCTACCACAGCATAAAAAAAATTGGCTGGTTAATGCTACCGGTCATCATGATTTTAATCGGGTACTACGCTCGCATTCCAGATACCCCCTTACTGGATATGCCAGCGCTTAAGGGTTTGAACTTTAAAGGTGGCATGCGTATGCCACCAGAGCTGTCGGCTCTGGTTATCGCTATTGCCTTGTACGGTGGTGCATACATTGGTGAGGTTGTCAGAGCAGGACTCATGTCGGTGCCCAAAGGTCAAATAGAAGCAGCCTTTGTAAACGGGCTAAAACCGATTCATATTTTTTCGCGAATTCGATTGCCATTAGCCATAAGAGCCGTGTTGCCATCACTGACAAATCAGTACGTGCAACTAATGAAAGCAACGACTATTGGCATAGTCATCGGTTTCTCTGACTTGTTTATGATTATATCGACATCCATAAACCAAAGCGGTCAGACGCTTGAGTTACTGGCGATATTAATGGGTAGTTTTCTGGTTATCAATTTAAGTATTGCGTTCGTGATGAATTCGATCAATGAGAAAATTGCCATTAAAGGTTATGAGGTGAAAAGCTAAATTCATGACTGCTTCCACCTATCAGCTGCCACCGCAGAGCTCTTTTTCTCGAAAGGTCAAAGACAACTTTTTCGCTAGTCCGTTCGATTGCCTGGTGACGCTGGCTTGCGCTGTTTTCTTTGTCGCTATCTTTTACTACATTATTGACTGGGCTTTTATAGCCAGCATCTGGAGCAGCGAGGACGAGCCACTGTGTAAAGAGGCCAGCGGTGCATGCTGGTCCGTCATCGATGCAAGACACCGCATCATATTTTTTGGCTTGTTCCCTTTTGAGGAACATTGGCGATCGACACTCGCCTGTGTAGTAATGGTCGCCACTATTGTCGCTTCATGTGTGCCATGGTTCTGGAGCACGCTAAAGCTCAGTGCACTTTGGATAATTGGCTTTGGCATATTTTACTTTCTGATGGCTGGCGGCGTGTTCGGTTTAACTGTCATTACCCCTGAGCGCTGGGGAGGACTAGCGCTCACTATTTTTATCTTCGCTGCTGTATCAATTATCGGTATGCCATTGTCGATTGTGCTGGCACTGGGACGCAGATCAAAGCTACCAGTCATAGCCATGCTATTCGGTTTATTTATCGACTTCTTCCGCTCTCTTCCGTTGCTGACCATTCTATTCACAGCGGCTGTCATCACACCATTCTTGCTACCAGGATGGCTTCAAGGCGATAAGCTCTATCGTGTCATTGCAGGGTTTGCCATATTCTTTGCCTGTTATCAGGCGGAGAACATCAGAGCAGGCCTGCAAGCCATACCGCCAGGCCAAGATGAAGCTGGACTAACACTCGGACTGACGTACATGCAGCGCGTCACTCGCATACAGCTGCCGCAAGCTTTTCGTAACTCATTGCCCGCGATAGTTAATCAGTTTGTGATTACGTTTAAAGAAACCTCTATTGTCACTATTGTTGGTTTCTTTGAAATTCTGGCCTCCGGCTCCGCTGCGTTCGGTACAGGCAAGTGGACGGTTTACTACATCGAAGTGTATGTGTTCATCGGTGCAATTTATTTTATATTCGTGTTTTCACTTTCGCGATATGGCGCATACCTTGAAAGAAAACTGAGAGTAGGACATGGTTGATCAAATTGAATCTGTAGAGACAGAGCATTCGGCAGTTAATTCGCAGGTGACGCCAGCAGTTACTATGGAGAACGTCAACAAATGGTTCGACGACTTCCACGTACTGAAAGATATAAACCTGCACGTTGCAGATGGCGAGAAAGTGGTTGTCTGTGGACCTTCTGGTTCAGGTAAATCGACCTTGATCAGGTGCATCTGCAAACTCGAGGACCATCAACGTGGCACCATCAACGTGCTAGGCACAGAACTTAATGACAATGTTGCCAACATCGATGAAATCAGACGCGAAGTGGGTATGGTTTTTCAACAGTTCAATCTGTTCCCGCATATGACGGTACTCGAGAACTGCACCTTAGCCTTAACATTGGTGCGAAAAAAATCTCGTAAAGAAGCTGAAGCTATAGCCATGGGGTTTCTGGAAAAGGTTCGAATTCCAGAGCAATCAACTAAATACCCAGGCGAGCTATCCGGCGGACAACAACAAAGAGTCGCCATTGCTCGCTCACTGTGTATGAACCCAAAAATTCTTCTGTTTGATGAGCCAACTTCAGCGTTAGACCCGGAAATGATTTCAGAAGTACTCGATGTCATGGTGGCCCTGGCAGAAGAAGGCATGACCATGGTTTGCGTCACCCATGAAATGGGCTTTGCAAGGCGAGTAGCAGACAGAGTCATTTTCATGGATGAGGGCGAAATCGTTGAACAGAATTCCCCGCAAGCGTTCTTCGATAATCCCACTAATGAGCGTACTCGTTTGTTTCTTAGCCAGATTTTGCAGCACTAGTTTACAGCACTAATTTGCAGCACTAGTTTGCAACACTCGTCTGCAAAATAAGTCTGAACACACGCCTGCATCAATAGGCAGGTGCTAAGAATCACGATAGGCCAAATACCCTCGCCGCTCAACCGTGGGAAAAGCATCTCCCCTGCGAACGTAATTTGTATTTTGCGACAATGCTCTTGGCACAAAGTCCCAGGGTTCTGCTCTACCAACTGACAAGGCTGCGTCCACCAGTTTGCGTTCTGATTGCGATTGGACAACATCATCCAATAAGGTATCCAATGGCCAGGTGGACTCCGCTATTTGGCTAAGACGTGACTCTTCTGGATGATTCTGACCCGCTAGATTGTTCAGCTCTAACGGGTCTGAACCAAGATCAAATAACTGTGCTGGATAGGCACGCGAGATGACCAGCTTAAAATCCCCATCGCGAACGCAAACACGCGGTGCCTCAGTACCACCATCAATGTGCTCGGCGAACACAGGGCCTGCAATTGCTTCACCTTGCAATGCAGGCAACAAACTTCTGCCATCGAACGCTGTACTGATTTTCTCTTTCTCTACTTCTGCAAAGTCGAGCATGGTGGGAAACACATCCAGTAGTGATACTGGTGCGGTGATTCTGGAGGCAGAATATGCCGGGTGAGCGATAATCAAAGGTACTTGAATAGCTGGGTTGTATAAGGTTTTCTTGAACCACATACCGCGCTCACCAATCATATCACCATGGTCAGATGAAAACATGACTATAGTGTTGTCGGCAAAACCGCTGTTGTATAGTGCTTTTATAACTCGACCAAACAACTCATCGATGAACGATATCATGCCGTAATAGCCGCGTCTGGCATGACGATAATCAGCGTCGCTTAACTCGCACTTATCTTGCCCGTAGTGGTAGTACAACGACTGACTGTGAGCATCACGCAGCTCTACCGGTACAAACGGAACTTGTGGATCATCAATAGCGTCATCTGGGTAGAGATTCCAGTATTCACGCGTGGTCACATAAGGGTCGTGAGGCTGGGTTAATGAAACCGTCATCATAAATGGACGTTCATCTACACTTCTTGCCCGCGTATAAATCTCACGAATTGCGTGATGAATAACATCTTCGTCATAGTCAATCTGCATGGAGCGTGCGACCGGACCTGCATCTTTCACCGTATCGATAGTGGACACACCAAATGTATATTCACGCTCTTCGTCTTTGTTAAAGTCGCGAAAATCGGGTGTTGGTGTCCAGGACATGTCTGCCGGGTATATCTCTGTGGTTAGCCGTTCTTCATAGCCGTGATATTGATCAGGCCCGACGAAATGCATTTTCCCCGAGATGCATGTGTAATAACCGTCTAGTCGGAGGTAATGCGCGAAGGTAGGCGTGGATGCCGGAAATTCAGCACCATTGTCGTAGGCGCCAATTTTAGAGGGCAGTCGACCCGACATCATGCCAAATCTTGATGGTGCACAAAGTGGGTAGGGGCAGTAGGCATTTTCAAACACAGTTCCGCGCCCAGCCAAGGCATCAATATTCGGTGTTTGACACACGGAGCCACCATAGCTGTTGAGCACAAAAGAGGTTAGTTGATCAACCATGAACAAAAGGATGTTTGGTTTACTCATTTAAGTTCCTTACGCAGGTGTCCCCTAATATCGTATCGAGTGTCTCTACCAGCTGCCCTACTCCTTGCGCATCGATAGTCAATGGTGGGCGTATTTTTAAAACATTATTATCAGGTCCTTCCAAGCCTGCCAGAATTCTATGATCACGAAGGCGGTTAACCACATAAGCAGCCAAATCGGTGGCAGGCGTTCTGGTGGCTTTATCACAAACAAACGTCACACCAATAAAAAGGCCAACACCGCGAACATCACCAATGTTGTTGTGTTTTAGTTTCAATGCACCAAGCTTTTCTACCGCTAATGCGCCAACCTGACGAGCATTGTCTTGCAGGCCCTCTTCATCAACTATGTCCAGCACCTCTTTGGCGACCACACACGAGAGTGTCGAACCGCCAAACGTGGAGAAGAATTCGGGTCCTTGAGCAAAAGAATCACTGATTGCTTTGCTTGTTATAACAGCGGCTAGCGGATGTCCATTACCCAATGGCTTTCCCAAAACGACTATGTCCGGAACGACGTCTTGTTGTTCAAACGCAAAATAGTATTCGCCAAGGCGGCCTAATCCGGTTTGAACTTCATCAGCAATGCAAACACCACCAGCACCACGAATTTTTTTATAAACCTGTTGCAGATAACCGTCAGGTGGAATAATTTGACCACCAACACTTGGAAAAGTCTCGGCTATAAAACCTGCCAGCTTGCCACCCCTGGCTTTAATGTTATCAAGCGCAACATCCACTTGGTTGGCGTAAAGCTGCGCGCAATTGTCAGCAGGCACTCGATAAGTACCAGCATAAACATCAGGAATATCCACAAGCTGTACCCAGTCTGGTTTTCCAACCCCTCCCGGTGCATTGAACTTATAAGCTGAAATGTCTACAGCCCCTGTCGTGTTGCCATGATAACCATGGTCTGGCGTAATGATATCTTTGCCTTTGGTAAAGGCACGAGATAATCGCAAAGCAAGCTCATTGGCCTCGGAACCTGAATTAACAAAATAGCAAACACTCAGATCCAGGGGGAGTTTGGATTTTATCTTATGCGCCAGTGCTGATTGAGCTGGATGCATATACCGAGTGTTGGTATTCAATCGTTTTAACTGCTCGCTGACGACGCGTTGCAAACGAGGATGAGCATGACCTACATGCGGAACATTATTGTAGGCATCCAAGTACGCTCTACCCCATTGATCAAATAGAAAATGCCGCCAACCCCTTAATATAGATATTGGGGTGGAATAACTTAATCTTAAGTTAGGCGCAAAATCCTCACCTCGTCGCTCTAGCAGAGCCGAATCACTAACCGGCTTAAAGCAGACTTTTTCATCGGGTAAATTTAACAATGCAGCCGGGTTTGGACATAAAGCATTCCAAAAAATAAGATCATCGGGGTCTGCAACACCAGGCCAGTCCATACCCAGGCCTTCAATACTCATCGCCAACTGCAAGTGCAAATGTGGCTCCCAACCGCCGTTGTGTTCAGGTGCGCCAAGCGATGCGTAAACCTCGCCTGCTTTTAGTTTTTGGCCTTTTTTCAGTTTTTGGCAAGAAGCCGGATTAAGGTGTCCATGAAGACTGTAAAAGTTTTGAGCTTCGGGCGTCGCATGCTTAAAAACAATCATACCGCCATAGTCAAGATGGCCAATGCGATTCTCTACCACACATACCTCTCCATCCAAGGGCATGTGAAGCTCGGTACCTGCAGGAGCAAATACATCCACACCCAAATGAACCGTCCTGCGATTACTTTGCGGAGCTGCACTTTGACGAAACGCTTTGTCTGTATAAACCAAGCGTGGTTCGTTGTAATACCCAAGCCAAATATCAGATTCGACACCGACGGCATCACTGACCTTTTTTGCCTCAGCCGCCTGCAGCTCAAATGGGTCTTGGGGCACGCTGCAATTCTCTACCGATAAGGAGTAACACTGTGCCGAGTCCAGTGATTGCCCAAGAATCGGAGCGCAATTGCCGCGCGCCCGATCGTTCAAAAATTCGAATACCGCTAAGGCAGACTCGGTGACCGGCAATCCACAGGCCACCCTTAATTTCGCTTTAAGCAACGAGGGTTCTATCGTTGTATTTCCTAATACTGCCCAAGCTGGTTTCTGGGATATCACCACGTAAGGATCAGCTGGTTTTTCAGCAGCTTCGATGGTTGAATTAACCACGCTCACGGCCAAGCGTGCTCGCAACAATGGGTAAATCAGATCAACTTCTCTTGCAGTTAACGGTATTACCTCATTAAAAGCTGCAACCAGAGCAATAAGAGCGTTCTGGGGTTGGGCATGCTCCATCATGACGTAGGCACCCGCAATGGCAAGATCGCAAACTCGAGGTGCGTTGCACATGTCACCAAAGTCAATAATGCCAGCGATCCTGGGCTCGCCATTCAAAGCTGTGCTACCTAAATTGGCCGAGGCAATGATGTTGTAGTCATTGATATCGTTGTGTATGGCAACTGACGGCAATGACTGAACAACATCAAGATGATCGTTGTATGACAACATCACAGACTTAATGAGACCTTGTTGCGATACATCAGATATAACTGACGCATGGTCACTGATCCAATTGGCTTGCAATAGATTCCATTTTAAGTCACGTTTCAGATAAGGATGCTCAAACCCTTCAAGCGCTTTGTGCAAGCGCGCTATTGATGCGCCTAAATCATTAATGAGCTCATCTGACTTTGGGCTGAATCGGGCGTATTCAACACCTTCAATAAACGGCAACACCCAAACCAGTCGTGGCTTACCGTTTTCATCAGGCAAGGATTCTATATCACGCTTATTATTGGATAATAAAATCTGATGTACGTTTACTGACTCAGAACTGCGACCAATATAAGACAGAGCGTCGGATTGCATTTGTACAAAATCAACATCGCAATCAGGTCGCATCACCTTCATTAAAAACAGAGCGCCTCTGGTATCGATGGCTTTGATGTTTAAATCATACTCACCATTAAGCACGGTTAACTGGCCATCGATTCCCCAGTTTTCTAACAGTTGCTTGCGCCAGTGCTCTATCATTAACTTTTTTTCAGAAATCATCATTCGCCAGTATTCAGTGAGGAAGCGTATTCAGTCGATTTTTAGCAGCGCAGTAGTTAAATCACTGGCTGGGTCGCGCAACCCCTCAATAACGGAGAAATGATGCTTACCCGGGTCTTCAAACTGAGTAACCTGCGCACTCAAACCATCCCACATGATTGCCATTAATCTGTTTTGACGCACGAACTCTGGTCGCTCGTCAGCACCCACCCAGAAAGTACACCTGGACTGACTATGCGGTCGACACAACACAGGACTAGCAGCGATTGCTTGCGCATCATCAAGGTGCAGAACATCATTCATAGCGGTCCACAAAAGTGGGCGTAAATCGAAAACGCCACTGATGGGCATGCAGTGTTTTATTCGTTCAATAATCGATTGCGGTAAATCACTGTCGGTGCACATTGCACGTGCAACCAAATGACCACCGGCCGAATGGCCAGTTAATATGATGGGTCCCGATACCGCCTCGCTTGCCACGACAATGGCTTGTTGCACTTGCTGAGTAATATGCGCAATGCTGGCATCCGGCGCTAGCGTGTATCCGGGCATCGCTACAGCCCACCCCTGTGCCCTGGCACCCTCTGCCAATTGCGTCCAATCAGATGGTGAAGTTCTCATCCAATAACCGCCATGTACAAACACGACTAACCCTTTGGGCGTGCCGACCGGCAACACAAGATCAATGCTTTCTCGTGATTCACTGCCATAGGGTACATTTTCAAATGAGTTCAGCTGTTGACGATACGCACTACCTTCAGCCGCCCAGTAGGCCTGCAACTTATCAGACCCGGGCACATGAGCCATATTGGCAAATTCATCATCCCAATTCCGCATAATAGTCTCGCATGACAACCTCACGTGAATAAAGCCTGTATAAATCTTGAGTTGCACTGTTTTAAGCACAAAATCATCGGTAATACTGGCGTAGCAACCAACACTAGAGTAGCATTTGGCATTATAAAGCGGCACCCACAGCCTTTTACGGGTGTCAGCGATAAACATGAGGGCAAAACTGGCCTTCATATCTATTAGCTTTGCACCAATCTGTACGCATGGCTTCCACAACAGGAGTGTTTATATATGTTCAAAAACGTTAAAACAGCCGCCGTCAGTGCGGTATTGGCCCTTGGCTTAGCGGGCACAGCTGTCGCTCAAGACCTTAAATTCTTTACCATCGGAACTGGCGGCACGGCTTACACCTACTACCCTGTGGGCGGTGTTATCGCCAATGCGATTTCCAAACCACCCGGCTCTCGCGAATGTGGCGAAGGCGGCTCATGTGGTGTTGATGGGCTCATCGCATCAGCGGTATCTTCACGCGGTTCGGTTGATAACGTCAACGCAATCGTATCCGGATTACGTAACTCAGGATTCGCACAATCCGATGTTGCTTACTGGGCTTACACTGGTACAGGCACAATGGAAGGTAAAGAGCCTGCCACCGACTTACGTACTATCGCAGCCCTTTTCGAAGAACACATCCACCTTGTCGCCATGGCTGACAGCGGAATCGACTCGGTTACTGATTTAAAAGGCAAGCGTGTGTCTCTTGATGAGCCAGGTTCAGGTACTTATGTTGATGCTCTGTTAATTCTGGAAGCTAATGGTTTGACAGCAGATGACCTCACCGCAGAAGCACTTAAAGGCAACGCAGCCTCAGAAGCACTGCGTAACGGTAAAATCGACGCATTCTTCGTTGTTACTGGTTACCCAACTGGCGCCTTGGTTGAATTGTCTTCAGCTGCAAAAATCAAACTAGTGCCTATCGACGGTGACGGTGCAAAAGCACTAACTGAAAAGTACGGCTTCTTCGCTTCTTCAGAAATTCCTGATGATGCTTACGAAGGTGTTGCTGGTGTCACAACCGTTGCGGTTGGTGCACAGTGGTTCACGTCTGCAACCGAAGACGAAGAACTTATTTACAACATCACAAAAGCATTGTGGAATGAAGAGTCTCGCAAGCTGCTTGACGTTGGTCATGCAAAAGGACAAACAATCACGCCTGATACAGCGCTAGCTGGTGTTGGTGTTCCTTTACATGCAGGTGCTGAGCGTTTCTACAAAGAAGCTGGTTTAATCAAGTAAAAATCCGCGTAGTACAGAAAGCCTCGGTGCATGTTTGGCCGAGGCTTTTTTCATTTTTATTCGGGGACACAGCCGGGAACTCGGCCGAGAATACAACCATGAGCAACGACACCACACCTGAGCTTACCCCCGAACAGCTAGCAGAGCTAGAACGCAAATACGACCCTGAAACAGCATTCAGAACCACTGGTAAAAATATCGGTTTTTTTATAGCGGCAGCGTTGGTTGCCATGTCTATCTATCATTTTTACGCTTCAGGCTTCGGCTTAGTCCGTGAAATTCTTCATCGCGGCATTCATATTTCATTCGTTCTTGGATTGGTTTTTTTGCTGTTTGGCTTTCGCAAAACCAATTCGGATTTAGCGCCGAGTACCTGGTATCGCTTTGACGGCGTGCCCCTTATCGACATTCTCTTTGCAGTGCTCGCTGTAGCGGCAGCAATGTATTTACCTTTTCTACCACCAGAAGCACTAGCACAAAGAGTTGGTAACCCCTCTTCGATAGACATATTTATGGGCACAGCCCTGTTACTGCTAACATTGGAAGCCACCCGCAGAAGCGTTGGTCCAACCCTGCCTATCATCGGGATGATCTTCATCGCCTTTGCCTTTTTTGGACCTTTAATGCCTGGCGCACTAAAGCACGGCGGCTCATCTTGGCTGGGCATCATTAATCACTTGTACATGACTAATCAGGGCATCTACGGTATAGCCATTGGTGTTATGGCTCAATATGTATTTCTGTTCATTCTGTTCGGTGTGTTAGCCACACGCATCGGTTTAGGACAACTCTTTATCGACTTTGCTATGGTCATTGCTGGCCGTTATTCTGGCGGACCTGCCAAAGTCGCTATTTTCTCGTCAGCGTTCATGGGTACGATTTCAGGCTCATCCATTGCCAACACTGTCACAACTGGCGCGCTCACTATTCCAGCGATGAAAAAGGTCGGTTACCCACCACACTTTTCCGGCGCGGTTGAAGCCACAGCTTCTACTGGTGGCCAAATCACACCACCGATCATGGGAGCGGCCGCATTTATCATGGTGGAGTATCTGGAGATTCCGCTAAGAGATGTTCTGGCTGCCGCTTTATTTCCGGCGCTGCTGCACTACTTTGGTATTTTTATTATGGTGCACCTTGAGGCTAAGAAACTCGGGCTTCGCGGGCTGCGTGCCGAGGAATTGCCAAAGATGGGTATCGTGCTGAAACAACATTGGCTAAGCCTGATACCGCTGTTGATTCTGGTTTACCTGATTCTTTCTGGCAGAACCCCTGACTTTGCAGCTGTTTACGGAATTATTGCCTGCGTGGTTGTTGGGTTCCTGAATCCAACCAACCGACTAAACTTAAAAGACTTATGGGACAGCCTTGCGCTTGGGGCTAAGCATACGCTGGCCGTTGGTGCTGCCGCTGCAACCGTTGGTGTCGTCGTTGGCGTTGTCACCTTGACCGGCGTTGGTTTTCGACTTGGTTACGTTGTGGTTCAAACGGCAACCGATATCGGGACTATGCTCAGCTCATTGCCTGTGCTTAATTATTTTAGCGTCACTCAATGGGCCTTATTTACGTCTCTTATCTTAATAGCGATTGCCTGCATTATTATGGGAGCAGGCATACCAACCACGGCGACTTACATTATCCTTGTGGCAGTTGCCGCCCCAGCCCTTGCACAACTTCAAGTTGAACCACTGGTCGCACATTTCTTTGTTTTCTACTACGGTGTGTTGGCAGACATTACACCACCCGTGGCGTTAGCGGCCTACGCGGCTGCCGGTATTGCCGGGTCCAACCCATTCAAGACTGGCAACACCGCTTTTCGTTTGGGGATAGCCAAGGCGCTTGTGCCCTTTGTCTTTGTCTACTCTCCTGCACTGTTGTTAGTGGCTGACGGGTTTACCTGGTGGGCTTTTACCGTAACTTTAACCGGTGCCATGTTAGGCATCGGTTCACTGGGTGTTGCATTTTCGGGTTACTTTATTGCAGCGCTTAAAACATGGGAACGATGGTGGATTGCCATAGTATCGTTTCTGTTCATCGCGCCGGGGCTGGCAACAATGGGTATAGGCATTGTGCTGATGCTGCCTATTTTTATGTTACAAGTTCAGCGTCGTAAACAAACACACGATGAACTTGCCAGCCAGTAGAAAGAAAAAGGCCAGCCCCGCAAAATCCGTTGTGTGATTTTTGTGAAGCTCGATCTTTCACTAAGCAAAATGCTGCATCACATGCAACAACTTCGCGATTTCTTCAGTTGTATTGTAGTGACAAGTTGAAACACGCACACAGCTCGGTTGCCTTAACGGGGTTAGGATATTGCTGGAGTAATAGTCGGCTTTTCGTAAGTGTGTACGTATACCATTATTATTGAGGTGCTTAACGATATCGGCCGAATCAACTCCATCGATCCAGAAGCCTACTAAACCTTCGCGTGCTGGATTATCAAGCCCACCAATGATATTCATGCCGTTTATATTTGCTAAACCAACCAAATTACCTATGCCATTGATCATGGCATCCGTTAGTGTTTTTTCGTGTGCGGCAATTGCCTGCGCCGCTGCCTTAAATCGCGCCTTTCGATCACCCTCAGGATCCAGCTCGCTGCCTAGCCATTCAATGTAATTCACTACATCTGATAGCGTCGCATAGCTACCTGTGTCGCGTGTTCCCAACTCCCATTTAAACTCTGGGCCATCTAGCAAACTGTCGTGAGGCAAAGCACCAAGGCGATCGGATATCCATGCTACGCCATAGCCGTGCCGCGAAAACATTTTATAGGGCGATATAACGTATCCATCCACATCATAGCTAGTTAAATCAATTGAACCGTGGGCGGCATGTTGTATACCATCAACGATAATGAAACAATCCGGTGCAACCTTACGAATCTCCGCAGCAATTTGCGTAAGCTCTACGCCCATACCGGTAACAGGCGATGTATGCAAAATCGTTGCAACAACAGTATCTTTAGTAATAGCCTTGGTGTAAGCACTCGGTGTAATGCATCCAGTCGCATCATCGTGCTCAATCAATACGTGGGTTTGTCCAGCGATCTTCGACCATCGCGCACAAGCACTGCGGGTAGCAGGATGTTCAAGCGTGCTGCCTAATACAACGCCATTACTGTCAGTACCAAGGCAGGCATTGGATATCAATCGAAACAATAGCTCAGTGCCACTCTCACCTACAAAAAACTGCCCGCCGGGTGCATTGGTAAGTTCGTGCATGTCTTGCATCGCTTGATCGATAACCCGATTTAGCTCGTGCGACGCAGGGTTATCTCTACCCTGATTATCGGGTATTGCTGCATATTGCGTGGATGTGTTTACGACACTTTTTAATGTTAGCGCACCGCCTGCATTTTCAAAGAAGATACGCTCGCCCTGCACTGGGCAAGTATCAACTTGCGCAAATCTGTCACGTACTTTGGTTAACAGTTCGCTATTTATAGTTAATTCGGCCACACCTATCCTTTACTATTTTGGTTAGTATCAATTTTTTCTACACCCACATAAGCTGCAGGCTCACACAGTTTGCATACCGGAACTGAGCCTGACATCTGAGCGACTTCGGGCAGGCTACGCACCAATCACTTTTTGAGTCTGCGTTCCTAAGCGCTCTATGCCTAAATGCATAACCTCACCACCTTTTAAATAAACTGGCGGTTTTTGTCCCATACCAACTCCCGGAGGTGTACCTGTTGATATGACATCACCAGGCTGCAGACTCATAAACTGTGAGCAGTAAGCAACCAGATGGGGCACTTTGTATACCATGGTACTGGTTGAACCATCTTGATATCGCTTACCATCAACCTCACACCAAAGCGCTAGATTATTAAAATCTCCAACTTCATCTTTGGTAACCAGCCACGGACCTGTTGGACCAAACGTATCGCAACCTTTGCCCTTATCCCAAGTGCCTGAACGTTCAGTTTGGAATTCCCGCTCTGATACATCGTTTATCACGCAAAAACCTGCTACGTGATCGAGCGCGTTTGCTTCGTCGATATAGCTTCCACCCTCACCTATCACAACGCCAAGTTCAACTTCCCAATCAGTTTTACCAGAGCCGCGTGGAATTTGTACGTTATCGTCAGGACCAACAATGGCAGATGACCACTTGTTGAATATGACCGGTTCAGGGGGAACCTCCAATCCAGATTCAGCCGCGTGATCGGCATAGTTAAGGCCAATACAAATAAATTTACCAATGGAACCAACGCAAGCACCCAAGCGCAAATCCTGCTGCGCAGTACCGCTAACTTTTGGCAGATCGTTAGGATCAAGCGCCTGTAGCCTGGCAATAGACTGGCTTGATATCGCCGCGCCAGAAACATCATCAATCACTGAAGATAAGTCTCGAACGTTACCTTGATCGTCGAGCAGGCCTGGTTTCTCCTGGCCTGCTTTCCCATATCGCAACAACTTCATCGTGTAATCCTTATTGTTTTATTGCCAGCTAAGACCGAAAACCGGAACTGCAGGCTGGCAACGATTAAATAGTAACCCCACCATCAACCAGCATGGGTTGTCCAGTGACGTATTGGCTATCGTCAGACAGCAAGTACACAACCAGTGGCGTTATGTCGTCCACAACAGCCAAACGCCCGATAGGCTGTCTTGCAATAAAGTCTTTCTCTGCCTGAACCGGATCAGGTGCTTGTTCAATGCGTTCACGCAGCGAAGGTGTATCTACGGTTCCCGGGCATACGGCATTGCACCGAATGCCTTCACCAACATAATCTATGGCGATCGATTTCGTTAAGCCTAAAATACCCGCTTTGGTGACACCATAAGCCGCACGATTAACAAAGCCCTTAATTGATGATGCCATTGATGACATATTAACGATAGAAGCCGTTCCGTTATTGCGTGCCTGTTCCTGCAGGCCCGGTAAAAACGCACGGCACGTACGCACCATTGATGTCAGATTAAGATTGACATTGATTTCCCAATCTTCTTCAGATATATCCATCACGGTGCCGTGATGGACCATACCAGCACAATTGAATAAGCCGTCCAATGGGGGTAGTTTTTCGGCAAGGGCGAGAATTGCAGTATTGTCAGTAACATCCAGATGATGTGTTTCAATTGTCGAATTTTCTGCAGCTAAGGTGGCAAGGCCAGCATCATTGATATCTGTAGCAAAAACGCGGGCACCCTGAGCGGCACAGGCCAATGCACTAGCGCGTCCCATACCCTGCGCCGCGGCCGTAATGAGTATGGTTTTCCCGGCTAACGAATTCATGTGGCCTCCTGAGCCTGTAATCAGAGAACTTCTGAAGTATTCTATATAAAACCAGCTATTAATATACAGTACTTTTAAGCGGTCCCAGTTTGTGACAGCTTACGCAGGCGGTGACTGATTACTGCCCTTATTTATTTGCAGCCTCTTGTTCATATCGTTTGATAATATCGGCCGGATCCTCGCCCATCTCGGCAAGCTTTTGCGATAATTTTCCAAAGCCGGATGGACCTTCTTCCAGCAAAGATTCTTGAATGCCAGCAATCTCTTTTACCTTATTAACATAGCCAGTATTATTGTGCGCAACCTGTTTCGGGTCATGAAGTTCAGCCGTCACGATCATCGATGTCCTGTCATCGTCAATAAAACCAGCCGAGATGGATTGCACCTCTTGCTCAGACATACCCAAAGCCAACATTACCGAGCGCCCCATTCTTACAGAGCTATCAAAGGTTTCTCGCACAATGTCACGGCAACCAGCAGCATATAAATCGAAAACATGATTTCTGTCTACGGCTCTGGCGACAATATGTATGTCTGGGTAGGTACGACTGATATAGGCGACCAATTCTGTTGATTGATGTTTATCATCAATGGCAACCACAATTTGCTTAGCCTCGCGAATTCCAGCTGCTTCCAGCAAATCTGGCCGAGTCGCATCACCAAAATAGGCTTTTACACCGAAGGTGCGCAACATACCCAATTGCTCAGAACTAAAATCGACGACAGTGGTTGAAAACCCCGCACCTTTAAGCATGCGGTTCACAACACCACCAACACGACCGTGACCAGCGATGATTACATTGCCGCTTTCTTCTATTTCGTCAGCTTCATTATTTTGTTCTGTGGCAAACTTTGGTGCGATGACCCGGTCGTATAATATGAACAATAAAGGCGTGAGTAACATTGATAGCGCTACAACTAATAAAAGCCTGTCTGCAATTGCAACTGGTATCACTGAGTTTGCGACAGTAAATGACAGCAGCACAAAGCCAAACTCACCAGCCTGTGCCAAACCTAATGCAAACAACCACCTGTCTGAACCCTGAATCTTAAAAGAATAACTTAGTATCGCCAGGACCAAAGCTTTGATCGCCATCGTGCCAATTGTGAGGGCTATGACAGTAAGCATATTATCGAAAAACAGCGCGAAGTTTATGCCTGCACCCACCGTCATGAAGAACAACCCCAAAAGCAATCCTCGAAATGGGTCGATACATGACTCAAGCTCATGCTTGTATTCGCTATTGGCCAACACCACCCCAGCAACGAAAGTTCCCTGCGCTGGAGACAATCCCACAAGAGACATCAGTAATGCAATGCCTACCACCATCAAGAGCGCTGCTGCGGTAAACAGCTCACGTAAGTCTGCCGCGGCTATATATCGAAATACAGGTCGCGTTAACCAGTTACCAGCAAAAATAACCATGGCGACTGCAGAAACAGTGACTAACGTGGTTTGCCAGCCATTTAACCCATCAACCAGGCTATAACTTGCGTGACCATCTGCATCGCCGTGCCCACCATTGGCATCAGCGCCAGAACCGCCACCTTGAGTGACTGCCACGTCCATTAATTCTGGCAACGCCAACAAAGGGACAAGCGCAAGCATAGGGATAACGGCAATATTACTACGCCAAATTCGGCAAAGTGTTGAATGGAAACGACATCAACCCCAAGCACCGCAAGCAATGGGCTAATAACAATTCCCGCGATCAAATAGCCGAGCACCGAGCCAAGCCCCAGCCTTGTCGCGATGGGTACAGCTACCACACCAGCTAAAAGAAAAATAAACGTCAGTAGTAATATGTCAGTCACATTGAATGCACTCTGAGATAAGACAATTTCAATGTAGCGGAATCTTTATAAGTTGGGAATTTAGCGTTGACAATGCTTATTAGATTGGGGATTGCCTCTACCCTCTGTGCTGTTGTAACCACCCCAGAATCCTAAACCAGCTAAAGCACAGCCTCAAACAATGCCTTGGTGTTATCGGCATCCATAGTTACCGGGTTTCCACCACAACTGGGGTCACGCAGCGCTGCATCAACGAGCTTATTAATATCCGGATTTTCCACACCCAGTTCGGACAAGGTTTTAGGAATGGAAAAAGACACGTTAAATTCGTCCACAAACTGGCAAAACCCGTCAAAGCCTCCATCAATATTTAAGTAGGCGGCAACACTGGCAAAGCGATCACGAATCTGAGTTGCATTCATTTTTAGCACAGCTGGCATGCAAACCGCGTTTGTAGTGCCATGATGAGTATTATGCACGGCACCGATCGGATGACTCAGCGCATGAATGGCACCTAAGCCTTTTTGGAATGCAGTTGCACCCATAGCAGCTGCGCTCATCATGTTTGCACGTGCTTCCAAATTTTGTGCATCTGCATAGGCTATGGGCAAATTATCTTTTACTAACTTCATGCCCTCTAGTGCAATTCCCTGACTCATGGGGTGATAGTGCGGCGAAGAATAAGCTTCAACACAATGTGCAAAAGCATCTAAACCAGTACCAGCTGTAATAAATGCAGGCATGCCAACAGTTAACTCTGGGTCGCATATGACAGTAACGGGCAGCATCTTTGGGTGGAATATAATTTTTTTCTCGTGGGAGTCCGAGTTGGATATCACGCTTGCCCGCCCCACTTCTGAACCTGTACCCGCTGTGGTTGGCACAGCTATGACCGGTGCTATAGCATCCGAATCGGCGCGAGTCCACCAGTCGCCAATATCTTCGAAGTCCCACAATGGTCGTTTTTGCCCAGCCATAAATGCAACGCACTTACCAAGGTCGAGACCAGAGCCACCGCCAAAGGCAACCACACCATCAAAGCCACCGTCACGGTATACCTGAACTCCCGCCTCCACATTTTTATCATTCGGGTTTGGGTCAACATCGGCGAATACCTGTCCTCCAAGTCCGGCATCTTTTAAGTGTGCGGCAGCATTTGTTGTAATATCCAGACCAGCCAAGCCTTTGTCAGTGACCAGAAGTGGCTTAGATATACCGGCATCTTTACATGCCTGTGCTAATTCATTGATGCGGCCGGCTCCAAATTTAATGGCTGTGGGGTAAGACCAGTTACCGGTTAATGTCATGTTTTTTCTAGCTCAGTTTTAGATGATACGACTTTGGTCGCGTCAGATTATGATATCCGATCTCGGAGAGACCACCACCTCTGCCGGTGTTTTTACAGCCTGTCCAGCATAAACCTGGATCCAGGTAATCACAACGGTTCATGAATACCGTACCGGTATCGATTTGATCGCCCACACGGGCCGCTCGCCGAGCATCTTTGGTCCATAGCGATGCGGTCAACCCAAACTCGCTGTCATTCATCAGGTCAATAGCGGCATTGTCGCACTCCACTGGCATGATACCGACCACTGGACCGAAACTCTCTTCACGCATCACACGCATAGCGTGATTAACATTGCTGAGTATTTGCGGTGAAAGGTAGGCTGCACCGTCATCTTCTTTAAAAGTGTCGATGTGCGCCTTCGCACCTGCGGACACCGCCTCTGCGGTTTGTTCTCGTACGACAGCGGCGAAGCGAGCATGCGCCATGGGGCCCAATGTAGTATCCGCATCCAGTGGGTTACCCAGCTTATACCCGTTAACGATATTAACGGCTTTTTCAACAAACTCGTCGAACAGATTTGATGCCACATAGATACGCTCAATACCACAGCAACATTGTCCGGAATTAAACATCGCCCCATCAATCAATGTATCAACAGCAGCATCGACATCAGCATCATCCATTACGTACCCTGGGTCTTTACCTCCAAGTTCAAGTCCTAAGCCAGTAAACGTACCAGCGGCGGCTTGCTCAATGGCGCGCCCACCACCGACAGAACCGGTGAAATTTACAAACCCGAAATGCCCTTCACTGATTAATGCTGATGTGGTTTTGTGATCGATAAAAATGTTGGAAAAAACTGACTCAGGAATACCAGCTGAGTGAAACGCATTGGCCATTCGCTCACCGACCAATGGTGTTTGCGATGCATGTTTTAATACCACAGCGTTACCAGCAATCAGAGCAGGCGCAACGGTATTAATCGCAGTCATGTAGGGGTAGTTCCATGGAGCAACAACCAGAACCGCACCGTGTGGTACACGCCTGATGTATCGTTCAAACTGCGCATCTTTACTCACCTCAATAGGTGCAAGGCTTTTTTCAGCAATACTCGCCATGTGCAATGCGCGTTCTTCAAACCCGCCGAACTCACCACCGTAGCGAACCGGCCTGCCCATTTGCCACGCAAGTTCGGTCACAATGTCCTCATTCATGGCGCCAATTGCGGTAACGCCTGCTTTGACCAATTTAATTCGTTCTTGTAAAGGCCGTGCGCCCCAGGCTTTTTGGTCAGCGACTGCCTTTGCAATTTGTTCACGAGCCTCAGCTAGCGAGGCGATGGGTCGCTCCACATAGACAGAACCATCGATTGGAGAAATACATTGAATAGATTTCATTAAGTTTCTACTGTTTTTCTTTCACTTGTTAAAGCCATTTATTAAATTGAATTACTAAAGCTGGTTTATGTTCGGCTGTCTTAGCTGAGCTGAAAAAGTCGCTGACTAGGCACGCTCGAACCCGCGCGCCACTTCCCACTGCGTTACCGCATTATCAAAAGCCTCTTGCTCCCATTGTGCACAACGCACGTAATGGTCAACAACCTCCTGCCCCAGGGCTTCGACCAGCATATCGGACTGTTGCATTAATTCAATGGCTGAACGTAGTGTTGCGGGTATTTCGGGAAACGATGTGTCGTTGTACATATCACCAGTAGCAGGCGGCGCCAAGGTCATTTTATCTTCAATACCTTTTATACCAGCCGCTAACAGAACGGCCTGGGCCAGGTAGGGATTAACATCCGAACCGGGTATACGGCATTCGATACGAACCCCCTTAGTTGCTTCACCGCATAATCGAAAACCAGCGGTGCGATTATCCACCGACCAGGCAATTTTTGTCGGAGCAAACGTGCCTTTCATAAAACGTTTATACGAATTCACGTAAGGTGCTAATAACACGGTGTAATCGGCTGCATAGTGAATCATGCCCGCCACAAAGTGAGACATTAATGTTGATTTACCATGCTCAGCCTCGGCGTCATAAAATGCGTTTTCTCCATTTTTCCAAATCGAGACATGCACATGGCTGGCACTGCCCACCCGGTCGATATGCCATTTAGGTAAAAACGTGGCTGAATGCCCTTGCTGCCAGGCAATCTCTTTTGTTGCATGTTTTGCGATTGAATGATGATCTGCACATGACAATGCATCACTGTATTTAATGTTGAGTTCTTCCTGACCAGCTTCGGCTTCTCCCTTCGAGTTTTCAATAGGAATGCCTGCATCGTATAAGCTGTTTCGCAAGCGGCGCATCACCGGCTCTTCTTTGGTGGTTTGCAGTATGTGATAGTCCTCGTTGTACGCACTAATCGGTTCCAATTCCATAAAGTGCGATGCTTGTATCTCCTCCAGCGATTGCTTAAACAGAAAAAACTCCAGCTCGGTGGCCATCATGGCATCGAAACCCAAGGCCTTTAGTCGATCAATTTGGTTTTTTAGCACTTGCCGCGGTGCGTGCGATACAGGCTTGTGTGTGTGGTGATCGAGTATGTCGCACAATACCAATGCGGTGCAGTCCAGCCAGGGTAAAATACGCAAAGTGGATAAATCCGGTTTCATCACATAGTCGCCATAACCCGACTCCCAACTGGTTGAGGCATACCCGTCTGGCGTAGCCATCTCAATGTCGGTGGCTAACAGATAATTACAACAATGGGTTTCCTCCCAGGCTGAGTCTAAAAAGTTGGAAACATGAAAGCGCTTGCCCATAAGGCGGCCCTGCATATCAACAAAACAGACCAACACAGTATCGATACTGCCGTTGGAGGCGGCCTTCTTTAAATCAGCAAGGTCTATGGTGCCATTCATGCGAAATGCTCTTTGGTTCTTAAACTTGGTTGAATTTTACGGGTTATCAATATCCTGACTGCCACACAATCAGGGCTACAAAGGTAGTGGCCAGCATTTACACCAGAGTCATATCAAACCTCACCACCCCAGCATTCGAGCTGGGGTGGCAATCTCAGTTCTAACGCAAACTCTTGCAGCTAGCTATAACGATATGGGCGTCCAGCCTTTTGCATATCATCGTTATACTTGCGGAATATATCAACCACCTTCTTTTTGGTGTCAGACTCACTGGCTATTTCATCCCAGAACTTAACTGCTGCGGTTTCAACTTCAGCCCATTCTTCATCTGGAATAGTGGTTAATTCCATCTTCGGACCATTAACACGCAGGTCAGCCTCACCACCCCAATACCACCATTGACGGTAGTAGTGACTTTGCTCCATACACACTGTCAACAATTCTTTAAGGTGTTCTGGTAGCTCATCCCAGCGCTCCATATTGGCAAAGAAATGTCCAATCCAGGCGCCAGAGATATTATTGGTTAAAAAGTAGTTGGTCACATCAGCCCAGCCGACGGTGTAATCCTCTGTAATACCAGACCAGGCAATGCCATCAAGCTCACCAGTTTGAACAGCAACTTCGATGTCTTCCCATGGCAGTGTCACTGGAACAACACCAAATTGAGCCAAAAAACGACCCGCTGTCGGGAACGTAAAGACGCGTTTGCCTTTCAGATCAGCTAAAGAGTTAATTGGGTCTTTTGTGGCAAAGTGACAAGGGTCCCAGGCACCGGCAGAGATGTGCTTTACACCGACTTTACTGTACTCCTCTTCCCAGATTTCTTTTAAGCCATATTGATTAAACAAGACAGGCACGTCCAGGGAGTAACGACTACCGAATGGAAAATAGCCGCCAAACACAGTGACTTCGGTAGGCGATGCCATGGAATCATCATCAGACTGCACGGCATCGATTGTACCGCGCTGCAAAGCCTGGAATAGCTCACCCGTTGGAACCAATTGATCGGCGAAGAACAATTCAATTTCCATTTCATCGCGGGCAATTTTATTAAATTTATCTATTGCGGGTTTTATTACGTGTTCCGCTAATGCGGTCCCTGCATAGGTCTGCAATCGCCATTTTATTTTAGATTGGGCAATAGCAGGAGCTGAAACAATGCTCGCTGCAGGTACAGCTACCGCAGCCTTTTTAATAAAGGAACGTCTGTTGTTCATTTAAATCTCCTCAACTATTAATATATTTAAACTTCTATATGGCCGTCGTTATTTACCGTAGACGGTTTCCGGTAGCCATAGCGCAATTTGTGGAAACACCATGACAAGCGTTAACGCCACCACCATTACCATGACAAAAGGCACAATGGACCGATAAATATCGCCCAGTGATATCTCTGGTGGAGACATTGCACGCATTAAAAACAAGTTGTATCCAAACGGTGGTGTCATATAGGCAACCTGAGTGGTAATGGTGTACAGCACACCGTACCAAATCAAATCAAACCCTAATGCGCCTACCAGTGGAATATACAAAGGAGCTACGATAACGAGCATGGCGGTATCGTCAAGAAAGGTCCCCATGACAATAAAGCTCAATTGCATAAGAATAAGGATTAGCCAGGGCGATAATCCGAGCCTTTCAGTGAACAGGCTTTCAATGGCTTTAACAGCACCCAGGCCATCAAATACAGCGCCAAACGCTAATGCTGCCAGGATAATCCACATAAACATGCAGGTAATACCCAATGTATTTTTAAGTGACGTATCGAACACACGCCAGGTCATACGCCCCTTTACCAGGGCTGCTACAAAAGCGGCGATAGCACCGATAGCAGAACTTTCAACTAACGACGTCCAGCCTTTAACAAATGGCACCATCATGGCAAAGAAAATAAACAACGGCAGTAGCCCGGCTAGCAACAACTTTAGTTTTTCTGATCGTGGTAAGTCTCTTTCCTCAGCGGGTAATACCGGCCCCATGGCAGGGTTGAGCCTGCAACGCACGGCAATATATATAACGAACATAAATGCCATCATTAAACCCGGCACAATACCCGCCAGCCACAACTGCCCCACCGGTTGACGCGCGATCATTGCATAAAGCACTAGCACCACTGACGGTGGTACTAATATCCCCAACGAACTACCCGCTTGCACCACCCCCGTCACCATGCGTTTATCGTAGCCACGTTTTAATAATTCGGGCAACGCGATGGTTGCACCGATGGCCATGCCCGCAACCGACAAACCATTCATCGCAGAAATTAAAACCATCAAGCCAATGGTACCGATAGCCAAGCCACCGTGAATTCCCCCCATCCAGACATGAAACATGCGGTACAAATCGTTGGCGATACCGCTTTCCGACAAGATGTAACCCATAAACACAAACATAGGCACAGTAAGCAATGGGTACCAGCGCATCACTTTTATAGTTTGTGCAAAGGCAATATCAAAACCGCCTCTTTCGCCCCAAAGCAACAAGGCCGCGATGACGGCAACAAAGCCAATTGCACCAAATACGCGCTGCCCGGAAAACAGCAATAGCATCATGGTTACAAACATCAGCAACGCAATCATCTCGTAGCTCATGTCAGACTTCCTCTCCGCGCAGGCGCAGCACATCTTTAAACAATTCTGATAGCGCCTGTAACAGCATCAATATAATGCCGACGCATAAGGTCACTTTAATGGGCCACAAATAGGGCCGCCAAATAGTTCGGCTACGCTCCATGCTGCCGGTTTCCTCTGAGCCTGTTAGCAAACCAGCTAAAAAACCAACGGGCTCTTTACCAAAATAACCAAGAGAATAAGCGGTAGAACCAATGGCACCCCATAACAACACCAGCAGATAAACCAGCAAACAAATGACGGTAAATGCATCGGTGATGGCTTTACGCTTTAACGACCAATTGTCATAAAACAGATCCATGCGCACATGTGAGCCCATTTGCAATGCGTACGGGCCGCCGAGAATAAAGTAGGCAACCATCGCAAACTGCGCAGCTTCGAGTGTCCACAAGGAGGGTTGGTCGCCGAACTTGGTAATCATGGACCACAACAAAATACCCATCATGACAAATATGCCGTAGGTCATGATGCGGCCAATGCCGTGGTTGAAAGCGTCGATAACTTTAATGAAAACGCGTAACAGGTTCATCAGGTGCTTTGCTCCGCATAAACACTATCCGGAAAAACTCTGCCTGAGTAGCCAATGCCTGAACTAACACTGTCTCGGTAAAAAATATCGGAATAATAAAAGTCTGAATACACTTTTTTTAGATTAATAATTAACGTGATCACGTGACCCGCTTTCCATCAGCAGAAAAGACATGCAAGCCCTGCTCTGCGACTCTAAAGCGCATCACATCGTCTAGTTGTTCTTCTCGATGCACGCCAGGTAACGCAACACTTATTGTGCTACTGCAACCTTCAAGCGACCCGTGTACCAGTGTACTGGACCCGAGTTGCTCGGCCACGCCTTTGACAATGGCGATTTCTCCTGAAGTGTCTGCTGACATGTGTTCCGGCCGAATACCAACCTTTACCGCACCAGTGGCACTAACACTGATTGGCAACCGCACTCCGTTTATCAGCTCGACTACGCCTTCTGATGCGTTGCCATCGATAATATTCATCGACGGACTACCAATGAACTCAGCCACAAACAGTGACGCCGGGCGCTCGTACAAGTCAATGGGCGACCCGAACTGCTCTACATAGCCACCATTGAGCACCATCAAGCGATCACCCAATGTCATCGCCTCGACTTGATCATGGGTCACATAAACTGATGTCACACCCAAATCGCGCTGCAGCTTTTTTATTTCCAAACGCATTTGTACCCGCAGCTTAGCATCTAAATTAGATAGTGGCTCATCGAACAGAAACACATCCGGTTTTCTGACGATGGCGCGTCCCATGGCAACACGTTGTCGCTGCCCACCAGAGAGTTGCCTCGGCTTGCGATTAAGATACTCGGACAGCTGCAACAATTGCGCAGCGTTATCAACACGCTCCTTTATTTCAGCTTTGCTTAACTTGGCAATTTTTAAGCTATACGCCATGTTATCAAACACACTCATGTGTGGATAAAGAGCGTAGTTTTGAAATACCATGGCAATGTTTCTCTCCATTGGCTCAAGTTCATTCACTCGCCGGTCTTTTATTTTTATCTCGCCTTCGCTAATGGTCTCCAGCCCCGCCATCATACGAAGCAGGGTTGATTTACCACATCCCGAAGGGCCAACGATAACCACAAACTCTTTATCGTGTATATCGAAAGTGACGCCATGGATAACCTCATCCTTACCATAGGATTTTTTAACGTCTATTAGATTCAAGGTAGCCATAGTTCAGACCTATTTCTCTGTATCCACAAGGCCTTTTATAAAAAGGTTCTGCATGAGTACCACTACCAGTACGGGCGGCAGCATGGCCAATAAAGATGTCGCCATGATAACCGGCCAGTTAGGTAGATCATCACCAGAGGGAAACATTTGCTTGATGCCCATAACGATAGTATTCATGTCTGGGTCAGTGGTCATCAACAGTGGCCATAAGTATTGATTCCAGCCATAAATAAAAAGAATAACGAATAATGCGGCGATGTTGGTTCTGGACATGGGCAGTAAAATATCAACAAAAAATCGCATTGGTCCAGCACCGTCCACCCGCGCTGCTTCTGCCAGTTCATCGGGGACGGTTAAATAAAATTGCCTGAATAAAAACGTTGCGGTAGCCGATGCTATCAAGGGAAGTATCAGGCCGGAGTAACTGTTTAACATCCCGAAGTTTGCCACTACTTCGTAGGTGGGCACGATGCGCACCTCAACCGGTAACATTAATGTTAAAAAGATTAACCAGAAAAAAACATTGCGCAGGGGGAACTTGAAATACACAATAGCAAACGCTGACAACAAAGAAATCATGATTTTTCCGATGGCTATTCCTAAAGCCATGATGGTTGAATTAATCAGCATATTCCAAACCGGAATATTCACACCCGAGAACAAGGCCTCTTTATAATTCGCAACAAAATGTTCTCCGGGCAACAATGGCATGGGTGGTCTGACTAAATCACCCGAACTAACAGTAGATGCAATAAACGCAAGATAAATTGGGAAGCAAACAACAAGAATACCGATGATCAACCCAAGGTGTACCAGCCACGCAGCCTTACCTTTTTTCTCGACCATGCCACTCATCAGTAATGCACCTTACGCTCTATAAATTTAAATTGAACGATGGTGAGCAGTCCAACTATAAGTAACAGAACAACTGATTGTGCAGCTGATGACCCTAAATCCTGGCCAACAAAACCATCAGCGTAAACTTTATAGACCATGATGGTGGTGGATTGTTGTGGCCCACCAGCGGTAATGGTGTGTATGACACCAAACGTTTCAAAAAAGGCATACACCACATTAACCACTAAGAGAAAAAAGGTCGTTGGTGCCAGCAATGGAAATACAATGGTTCGAAAACGATGCCAGAAATGCGCACCATCAATAGCTGCAGCCTCAATAACGCTTTTAGGAACAGCCTGAAGTCCGGCCAGAAAAAACAAAAAGTTGTAACTGATTCTGCCCCATGACGATGCTACAACCACCAAACCCATTGCTTGACCATCATTTAGCACATGGTTCCAGTCATAGCCCACCTTATCCAGATACCAGCTCATCAAACCCACATTTGGGCGGAACATAAACAGCCAAAGCACACCCGCAACAGCCGGGGCTACAGCGTAAGGCCAAATCAGAAAAGTTCGATAGGTCCCAGAGCCTTTGATAATGCGATCGGCCATAAGCGCAAGCCAAAGCGCCACTCCCATGGACAGAGCAGTGACGAGCAATGAAAAAATAGCGGTGGTTTTAAACGACGCTAAGTAGTATTCGTCTTCAAATAAAAAAGTAAAGTTGTCCCAGCCAACAAACTGAGTTTTTAGCCCAAAGGGGTCGGGCATAAATGCAGACTGGTAGATCGCCTGCCCTGCTGGCCAGAAAAAGAAGATGGCCGTAATAAGAAGCTGCGGCAAAATAAGCAGCATGGGCAGCCACCAGCCACTGAATGTTACGCGTTTCTCCACGATAACTTTTCCGTATCAATCCGGCAACAGCACAACTTGCTTGTTGCCGGGTTGCATTGCAACAACGATTACTTGTTGGTTTTTTCGAATCGTCGAAGCAATTGATTGCCTCGTTCTACGGCATTATCCATTGCGTCCTGCGCGCTTTTGTCTCCAGTCCATACAGCTTCAAGTTCTTCATCAATGATGCCACGGATTTGATCAAAACTACCCAGACGTAAGCCCTTTGAGTTAGGCGTGGTTGGCTTAGCCGTCATCTGTAAAATGGCTATGTCGGTACCTGGGTTTTCATCATAAAAACCTTCTGCTTTGGTTTGCTCATATGCCTCTACAGTAATGGGTAGGTAACCCGTGTCCTGATGCCATTTAGCTTGAATATCAGAGCTGGATAAAAACGCCAGAAACTCGCTGACGCCTTTGTATTCTTCAGTTTCGTGTCCTTCCATGACCCACAATGACGACCCACCAATAATGGTGTTTTGAGGGGCACCTTCAGCTGCCGGCCAGTAAGGCAGCGGACGAATTTCAAAATCAAACTCGGCTTCGGCTTTTGCACCAGCATAACCAGCTGATGATTCGGTAAAGAAAGCACATTCACCGGCACGAAAGTTGGCACCACCTTCATTGCGACGACCTGCATAAAAAAACTTTCCATCCTTAGCCCATTTGCCCATCGCTTCGATATGCGCTACCTGCATTGGACCGTTAAATGACAGTTCTGTGTCGAGTGCAGTAAAGCCATTGTCTTTGGTTGCGAAGGCAACGTCGTGATAAGCAGAAAAATTTTCCAGATGCACCCAACTTTGCCAAGCTGTAGTCAGCACGCAGTCTTGACCGGCAGCTTTAAGCTTGTCCATAGCGCCATCAACCATCTCCCACGTTGATAGATCCATGTCTGGGTCGAGCTCGGCTGCAGCAAGCGCATCTCGATTAACATAAAGAACGGGAGTAGAAGAGTTATACGGAAGTGAGAGCATGTCACCATCCGGCGTGGTGTAGTAACCCTTTACCGGAGGTAGGTAACCATCAGGATTGAATGTAGCACCACCCTCTTTCATAACCTCAAACACAGGTTTAATAGCGCCCTTTGCGCCCATCATAGTCGCCGTTCCCACTTCAAACACCATCAATAAATGAGGTTGCTCGCCCGCTCTAAAAGCCGCAATACCCGCATTGAGTGTTTCCGAGTAGTTCCCTTTATGCGAACCAACAACTACATAGTCTGATTGCGAAGCATTGAATTTTTCAACTTGCTCTGCCAGCAAATCGCCTAATCGACCGGTAAACGCGTGCCACCATTGAATCTCTGTGGCAGCTGTGGCAGGTATAGCGGTCGTAGCCAACGCACCCGCCAAAACTGTATTAAATAACGCTTTCCTCATTATCGGCATCTCCAAATGTTTTCTTAGTATGATCTGTGTTCACGCATATGGCTTAGGCATAAACACGCTGGTCGGTTATGTAAACACGCTGTCGATGGATATTCAACAGGAGTTGTACGGGCTACTACTTTGGTATGATCTAAATAGGAACACAATGTACCAAACTTGCTGCGGCGAACGACCGAACTTATACAGGTGACTGGTGACTGGTGACTGGTGACTGGTGACTGGTGACACATTTTATAAGCCTACATGTTAATATGCATTTTCCTCAACAGCTCATCAAACCGATCACTGATGCCGGTGGCGGTTTTCTCTGAAGCGGCCAAGTAAAAATCGGGACGCAAGATAAAGTATTTGCAGTCAATTGATGCTAACCAACTAGCGTAAGTACCATCAGTATCTATGACCAGGCTATCGCTTCCTACAGGTCCTATCTTCACTGTTTTTCCATTCAGAAATTTAAGCGCATCAAGTTGCTTCTGATCAAGAGCCCCGGCAGGGTCAGCCTCCAGACCAACCACCATCCATCCTTGACCAATTAGCTGATCAAATCTGTCGCGGATACCATCAAGCTCTACAAAACCTTGTACTGATAGTTCTCCTGCATCGGCGCATTGCTCACACCATACGCCACTACCCAAGTGAACAAGATCACCTGTAATAGGTTCGTGATTACGAGCAGCAAGCTCTGCTTTCATTGATGTATCACGTGCCAAGGCTGCATCGTGATCAGTAATACAAATAATGTTACCAAGCTGCTGACTAAAATCGATGTAATGTTTGGCGTGATGAATTCTTTCGCTCTCATAGCTATCGAGCACAGCATCATTTAACTTGCCATCCACAATTGCATTTAGACGCCAGCTCAGTGCAACTGCATCTCGAAACCCAGCACACATACCTTCGCCGGCAAATGGCGGCATTAGATGTGCCGCATCGCCTGCAATCATGCACCGCCCTACTCGCCATTGTTCAGACCAGCGAGCTTGAAAGCGATACACTGCACTGCGTTCTAATTCGGCATTATCAGGACTTAGCCCCCAAGGCTCAAGTAGCTTCCATGCGCTTTCAGGTTTTGCTATTTCTTCGATCGATTCATCAGGCAAAACCATAAACTCCCAGCGGCGACGACCCGGGCCACCAGGTACAAGCGTCGTTGGTCTTTTAGGGTCACACAATTGCCATTGAGCAGGCGTCACCGTGTACCCCTCATCTGGAATCATGTCGAGTATCAACCAGTCAAAGAAATAGCCTTTATCAACTACATTTATGTTTAAGTGGTCTCTTACGAAACTATTCGCACCATCGCAACCAACCAGATAACTTGATCGCAAACTTCTGCGCTGCCCATCAGGTCCATGTATCTCTTCTGTTTCGCGCAACTCAACAGATACTCCAGAGTCGTCTTGCGAAAAAGAGCAAGCCTCCCAACCGCGATATAATTTGATAGATGGTATATCCGCTGCAATCGCCAGAAGGCGAGTTTCGAGTTCGGGCTGATTGAACCAGTAAGTTACACGCCAAGCCGAAGACGACACACTTTTCCAATCCACAATTTGCAGATCTTCAAGCTGCGCGTTTTTCCAATAGTAGAGTTCTTCGTGGTATTGAATGGCCGGGTCGTTATTACAATCAATTCCAAACGTTGCCAGGATTCGTGCAACTTCATGATCCATGGTGACTGCTCGAGGGCGATCATACAAAGTCGGCCAACGCTCAACCAGAGCAACTCGCTTGCCTTCTTTTCCTAACAGGATTGCCAGCAGCGTTCCAACTGGCCCTGCGCCAATTATTGTGATGTCGGCTTCAGGAAGTGCTTTCATCAAAACAATCGCCCTTGTTCAGGTTCATCGCTTTGGCCCGGTCCACGCCACTGAAATTCACCCAAATTTATTTTTTCTGCGCAAAACAAAACACCTTCAGCAATGAGCAGCATTTTTTGTTTACCAGGCTCAGCTTTGTGGCTAATTTGCCCTTGAGAGTTAATAACGCGTTGCCACGGCACATCATCAGGGCAGGCTCCCATGGCCAACCCAACCCAGCGAGAAGCTGACATATTATAGTCATCAAGACTCACACCGTCAGGACACGCGATCATTTTACTTATTTGCCCATAAGTGGCCACTTTGCCAGATGGAATTCGCCGCGCAATGGCCCATACATGCTCAAAATAGAGTTGCTTGTTTGGAGGGTGCGTGTAATTCACGACGTTTAATTATGTTAGTACGCGCAATCAAAGAAAAAACAAATAGAACCCAATCAACACAAAAGCGCCAAATACGCAAAAATTCGATTGCTTCCGATTTTGCAGGCCCTGCTCATTAAGATTATCTTTGGATGCGCGACTGCCTGTAAAGAGTCTCTCAAACCACTCTCTCTCGATTTTAGTGATCACATTGGCCTGCGCGATAGCATGAAAATGCAGCGCTGCAATCAGCAATGCAATGCCTGCTACTAAGATAAGAATACTCATGCCACATATTAGCTAAAATGCGCCTCCAATGCACTGTGATGAAAGTATCAAAAGACAGTGTGCGCAGTCTCACCTTTCCGGACAATACACTCCGCCCGGCTTACCGGAGAGAAGTAATTGAGACGTGGCTTATCGAACAGGGAGAAATACTTCCGTAAGGTGCGGCTGAATATACCAACCAAGCATTGGATGAAGATGAAAAATATGCATAAACGCACACTATTTGCCAGCGTAGCGTTGCTATTTGCTACCTTTGGAACCGCCTCAGCTATTGAATGGCCACCCGTGCTGAATACCGACTCTGATGTCCAACCACCGAAATGGGATTGGCAGCTAAGAGTGCCGGTTCAAATTCATAACGACCCAAGTATCGACATCTACGATATCGACATGTTCGATAATGAATCCACAGGGATGGTTCAACAACTTCAGGGCATGGGCAAAAAAGTCATTTGCTATGTCAATGTTGGCGCCTGGGAAGATTACAGAGACGATGAAGCAAACTTTCCTCGCAGTATTCTGGGCAATGTATACGACAGATTTCCGAATGAAAAATGGCTGGATATTCGCGACGTCAACCCAGCTAAATCTACCACTGGTATGGCACTAACAACGATTCTGGAAGCACGCTTTGATCGAGCAAGGGCAATCGGTTGTGATGCCGTCGAGCCAGACAATATGGACGGCTTTGATGAAAGCTCGCACAACCCTTCTGGTTTTCCGCTGACATACGAAGATCAGATATTTTTTAATCTCTGGGTGGCCAAAGAAGTTCACGAACGAGGTATGGCCGTTGGATTTAAAAATAATACTAACCAGGCATTAGACCCTCGGATGGTAGCAGCGTACGATTTTGTCGTAACAGAGAGCTGCGTATACTTTAATGAATGCCAATATTTCAGCGGATTCCTTGCTGCCAACAAACCAGTATTTCTTACCGAGTACCTACTCGACCCAACCGGTTTTTGCGAAGCTGCAAAGGACTTACGAATAAGTGGCATACAAAAACGTTTTGCGTTAGATAACTTTCGTGTTGGTTGCGACAGCTATTACGAGACAGACGTTGAGCCAGAGCCAGAACAACCCGCTACTAACTTGCTGGTTAACGGTGGATTCGAATCCAATTTAAACGGGTGGCAGAGCTGTGGGAATTCCAACAACCTAACCTTAAGCTCGCCAGCCAATCGGGGCAACAAAGCATTAAAAACACGAGGGCGCGCGGGTTGTCTCTATCAGGAGGTCGCTATCAGTGCTGGTGTGGATTACACGCTATCGTGTGACGCCAGTCGACCAGGTAATGAATGGAGCATTCTGCAATTCTCGATTCTAAATTCAGATTATAACGCGATTGAATCGGACGCCAGGCAAATTGCGTCGGGTGGTGGCTACTCCAACTACCCAATGACGTTAACTGCACCAGCGGATACTCGCTATGCATTAGCGCTGATTTACAGTGAGGACGAAATGCTCGTGGATAACTGTACTTTAGTTGCAGTTACAGAGCCGGAGCCGGAACCGGAACCGGAACCGGAACCACCGGTAACAAACCTACTGGTTAACGGCGGCTTTGAAGCAGGTTTGACGTCTTGGCAATCATGCGGTAATCCTGATAGCTTGTCATTAAGCACAAACACCACTGAGGGCACTAGCGCCCTTGCCATTGCCGGTGGTATCGGTTGCTTATATCAGGAATTGCCAGCAACACCAGGCAAGCGGTACAGTCTATCCTGTGATGCAACTCGCCAGGGAACGCCCTGGAGCATCATACAATTGTCTTATCTTGGAGCGCAGTACAACAACTTAGATACACAATATACGCAACTTGAAACAGGCGGTAGCTATGCAACTTATACACTGTCCGGGAATGTTGCTCCGGCAAATACCGCCCATGTTATTGCCTTGATTTACAGCGAAGATCAAACAATGGTGGACAATTGCATGCTAACGGTTGACTGATATGTCCCCGGCATAATTAAAAATAAAACATCATCAAATAAGCCGATGCGAACTTTTTTTGCTTCGGCTCTTTTGATTTTCAACTAACGATGGGTGAGCTAATTTTACCCGTCTAAAACCCCTGATATAAAAAATAGCATCCACCTGCAAACATCAACGTTTCAACCACGACGGTGTGAACTGCCACATCAGTATTTTTAACAATCCATTTGCCTAATAAGCCTCCGGGTATTGTGCATATGCCAACAACAATACCCAATGAAATCATTTCTGCGTCCAGTAGGCTTCCAGCACCAAAGACGATGGTTTTGGTTATGTTTAACGTGAGTCCCAGTGCGGCAATCAAACCCACCAACGACTGCCCGACAATACCGGCACCCAATAAAAACGGACCCAGTATCATGCCACCACCGAAAACAGTGCCGGAGACGACGCCATAAACGACAGCCACTACTGATAAGCCACGATAACCGACGCTGTAATTACGTTTTTTAAACACTCGGCGTAACGGAATAGATATCAGTAAGAAGCAACCCATGACAATGGCAATCGCTTTTAGAGGCAGGTACAAATAAATGACGGCACCCACGATAATGCCGGGTAAGCCGGTAATCATAATCGCCCTGTACGCCTTCCAATCAATTTGATTGCGGAACAACAATATTCGATTGGAATTACTGATGATCATGGCAAGTGCTACTACCGGTACTACGGCACGCAAACCAATCAACGGCGCTAGACAAACCGATAACAACAATGCTCCGGCAAAGCCTGCCACTGAATGAAACAGTGCTGTGGAAAATGCGGCCAGAGCCACAAGCACCAGTGTTAGTGCATCAAGCTGACCAAGCAGCGTTATTCCATCTTGCATTGTGGTGTTCTTATGAGGACGCTAACCATTTTACTATGTCGTCACTGTGCTCGCCCAGCGTCGGTGCGTTTGACTTTGGCCGATAGGCCGCCACCCCACCTAAGCGAAACGGCAATGTCGGTACATCAACTGAATCATCAGTGGTTTGTACAAATCCACGTTCTTTCACCTGCTCTGATTCCAAAGCTTCACGCAAGCTACGCAGCCTTGCAGAAGGAACACCCGCTTTTTGCAAAACCGGTTCCCACTGATGCGCTGTCTTTTTTGCAAGTTCTGTTTCGATTTCTGATGCCAGTAGCGACGCATGCACCTTACGCTCATCCCGCCCTGCATATCGCGCGTCGGTCAACCAATCCTCTCGTCCTAACGCGCTGGCTAAAGACTTAAAGTGTGATTCTTCATTAACACCTAACGACAGCACACCTTCTTTGCAGGAAAAACTGCCAGCCCCTGGTGAGCGACTGTTCGCTAAATTGCCACGCCGCTTTGGCTCGTTACCGGTTTTTAAATAGTCAGTCACTGACGAACTCATTAACGATAAACCGGTTTCCAGCATGGATACGTCAACAAAATTACCGCGACCGGTCGAGGCACGTTCGTACAACGCTGCAGATACCGCAAAACTGGCAGCAAGTGCGGTTCCATAATCGAGCACAGGAGCGCCGGTTCGTATTGGCCCACTAGTCTGTGTGCCAGTGGCTTCCATTAATCCGCAAGCAGCTTGTAAATTGACATCGTAGCCAGCGGTATTTTCTTGCGGTCCTCCACGACCATAACCCGTCATCGCACAATGAATTAAATGTGGATGATTTTTCGCCAAACTTTGCTCATCCAGATTTAACCGGCGCATGGTTTCTGGCACATGGTTTTCAATCAACACATCAGCACGCGCAAGAAGTTGTTGGAATTGATTCATGCCCTCAGTGGATTCCAAATCCAACGCAAAGGATCGCTTGCCCGCACCTTGGGTTAGATAAGAAGTACTCATCCCACTTGAAGCTGCGCCTGAATCTGTACCGCCACGATGCCGGATAGCATCCCCTTTAGTTTCTGACTCAACCTTGATGACGTCTGCACCGAGTAGGCCCAAGTAATAGGAGCACGCAGGGCCGGCCAGAACATGGGTGAAATCCACCACCAACAGCCCTGAAAAAGGATGTGTTTTTGACATAAAGCCCCGCTTTTGCACTCTATTCGTGAAACAGGTGCGAACTTAAGTCTCAACCTATTGATTGATCGTAGAATTTTCGCTTCGCGAAAGCACCATATCCGGTTTACAATGGACGATCAAGCCTTGTTGCAACGCGCAATAAGAAGACCATTCCTTGGAGGAAAAAATGACGTTTGCTAAGAAACTCGCTACCGCTGTTGCGGTTTCAACCCTACTGGCCAGCACTGCTGCATTTGCTGACTACCCTGAAAAACCTGTCAAAATTATGGTTGGCTTCTCTGCTGGTGGTGGTACAGATACCACTGCGCGCGGTTTTGCATCTTATATGCACGAAGCGCCCAGTATGAATGGCCTGCCAGCCTACATCGTGAACCTGCCCGGTGCTTCTGGTCAAAAAGCTGCCAAGGCAACTCTTGATGAAGACGCGGATGGTCACACGTTGTACATGATCAACATCGGTACTTTTATCGCTGGCGAATTGGCCAAAGGCGACGAACGTCCCTACCACATCCCTGATGATTTCGTTAACTTAGGTTGCGCATCTCAGCTAGTGACTTCATTGCAAGTTCACGCATCAAACCCGGCCAAGACGTTGGAAGAGTTCATTGCTAACGCAAAGGAATCCGGTAAAGAAATCACTTGGGGCACCTCAGGTGCTGCGACTATGCATGCCACTATCGGGCACATCTTTTTTGACACCCATGGTATTGCACACAAAAAAGTACCTTTCCAAGGTGGTTCAAAAGCGCGTGCTGCACTGGTATCGCAATCAGTTGAAGCTGTCTTTGGCGGTGTGAATACAACGGTTGGCTTTGAAGCTGACATCCGCGCACTAGCTTCTGCTGGCGCAGAGCGTGATCCAATGGCACCTGACCTGGCAACTTTCAGCGAGCAAGGCACCAGTGGTATCGACTTTACTGGCTTGATGTGTCTGTTTGGTGCTTCTGGTGTATCTGATGAAGTCAAAGAAGACGTCGGCGCAGCTATAGCGCACATCGCCGCGGTCGAAGGCTATCAGAAGTACATGAAAGGTAATGACTTGGCTTCTTTCTACACCGACTCGGCAACAGCCACCGCAGCTCAAGACACTATGTTTGAAGTTATGGGTCCGGTAGTAAAAGAAATTATCGCAAATCAGTAATTGCGTTTAATAAAATAGCGGTAATGGCAAACCTGGTTTGTCTATCGTGAATATGAGGCGAGTCCATTCGGGCTTGCCTCTTTTTGCTTCCGGTATCGCAAAGGTAACCGGCTATAGATCGATCATAGGAAAAGCACATGGGTAACTCTGAATACAAAACTAAACTGGAATATGGCGTTAGTGCTGTGGTGCTCCTGGTTGGTGTATTCTTTATCTTTCAAGCATTCACTATTCAAACATCGCGCGAAACCGTCGGACCACGCACATTGCCGATGATCTTGGCCGTGTCACTCATAATCAGCGGCTTGTGGTTAGCACTGCGGGCTGCCCTGGGCAAGTCAGGAGAACTGAAAGAAGGCTACGGTTTTCTCGAAAGCGATGTAAAACGCATCTTTTTAGTGGTTGTGTGCGGCGCATTGTTTGTTGCCACATTTTGGGCCTTCGGCTACTTCAGTGCCTTGATTGTCACTCTTATTGCCATGCTGTTAACGTTTGGGGTTCGCAATTGGTTTGCGATGATTATCGGCGCCATTGTTTTAGCCTTGATCTTCCAGTGGGTTTTTATGGGAGTCATGCTGCTCAACGATCCCAGAGGCGCTTTGTTCGATATGCGCCCTTATACTAACTGGATAACAGGAGCTAAGTAGTTGCAAAACCAATGCGCCGGAGTACAAGAATTTTTTGATTCCCTGGGATATCTATCAATCTTCTTTGATATATCCTGCGGATTTGTCGTCCTGTTTAACGATCCCTACGCGGTTATGTTTGTCGTGCTTGCAGCGTTTGTCGGTATTGTCTTTGGTGCTTTGCCAGGACTAACGGCAGCAGCGGCCATAGCCATGATGCTGCCAATCCTTATTGCGTATAACGATGAAATCGGTGGACTGGCAGGATTGGCATTTTTGTACGTTATCGGTAAGTCTGGTCGCTATGGTGGCTCTATAGCCGCAATACTGTTCAATACCCCTGGGACAGCAGCGTCTGCAGCAACCATGCAAGACGGTTATCCAATGACGCAAAAAGGACAAGCTGGCAAAGCATTGAAAACTGCAACCGTAGCTTCGGCTTATGGTGATTATTTTGGTGAGATCGTACTGATATTCGGCGCGGTGTCCATTGCTGCGTTCACACGCCAGTTTGGCCCGCCAGAAAACTTTGCGATCTACTTAATGGCTTTTGTTGTTATTGGTTCTGTGGTCAGCGACAGCATCATAAAAGGTATCGTATCAACGTTGTTTGGTGCAGTCGTCGGTTTAATTGGTGAAGATATTATTACTGGTCAATTTAAAATGACCATGGGTGTCGATGAACTCGAATCAGGTATGGCTTTGGTGCCGTTATTGATCGGTGTTTTTGTAATCTCAGAAGTTATTATTCAGGCTGAGAAAGCAGCTAAAGTCAAGATGATCGATATGGCCGCTGACAAAGTTGATGACCCTAGCGCACACTACTTTACCTGGCCTGAGTTCAAGCGCTGTGTACCGCTGATGTTTCGCTCTTCAATATACGGCTCATTGATTGGCATGATGCCGGGGCTAGGTTCCTCCGTGGCCTGCTTCGTAGCTTATGGCGAAGAGAAGCGCCGCTCAAAAGTTAAAAATCAATGGGGTACCGGTATTGTAGAAGGAGTTGCTGCGCCAGAAAGTGCCAACAACGCCGTATCCGGCCCGTCAATGATTCCCCTGCTGACACTCGGCATCCCTGGCTCGACCATTGCTGCGGTGCTTATTGGGATGTTCTTGGTGAACGGTTTACAACCGGGGCCAAGCATCTTTGCAAGCGAACCACCACTGTTCATGGGTGGCCAACTTATTAGTCCACGTGAATTTATTTTCGGTATTTTCGCAGCTGGGTTAATTGGCATTGCATGCTATGCGCTCATTGGTTATTTCGCCGCACCTTTTATCGGCCGGGTTATTGCAATTTTACCCACTCAGTATCTTTACCCGTTTATATTCATGACTGCACTTGCTGCAAGCTATTCTTCGCGTGCCTCTATTTGGGATGTCGGGTTTGCTTTGCTGTTCGGGGTTATTGGTTACGCCATGCGTCGAACCAACTTTTCGGCGGCAGCATTTATAATTGCTTTCGTGCTCACTTCCAGCATGGAGGAAGCTTTTCGACAATCCATGATAATTTCTAATAAGGGTTTTCTGGTATTCACCAGTTTTGAGTATCAGGGCAAGTTTTCTTACGCACCCATCTTCTTGATGATCGGTGCTGCCGTTGTATTATTCCGGTCTTGGTCAACTTATAAAGCTAAGCAAAACGAGGAGCACTAAGCGCCTCATGGCAGCTCTTGATGTCCGGTTCCTGCCATTGTTTTTCTCAGGATTAGTAGGCGGAATTGCAGCGTTAGTTATTGGTTTACCAATGCCCTTTATGCTGGGAGGCATATTTGGTGCTGCCGCGTTTGTGCTGTGGTACGAGCGCGACGACAAGCAATTACCAAAATTATCGCGATGGGTTCGTTTGGTTTTTATGTCGATCATTGGCGCAATGATAGGCTCACGCTTTTCACCAGAACTGCTCACCATTTTGCCGCAATTCTGGATTTCCGGACTTGCACTCATTCCGTTTATTTTGTTAGCCCACGCTGGTGGGTATGCCATTATGCGTTTTATCGGTGGATACGAAAAACTGGATGCATATTTTGCAGCATTGCCAGGTGGCATTATTGACTCAGCCGCATTAGCCGAAGAGGCCGGAGCTGATTTACGCATTGTCACAGCACAGCACTTTATACGCATCATTTTGGTAGTCAGTACAGTGCCCTTGCTGTTCCTATTCATTGACGGAGAGGCAGTTGGTTCTTTGGCCGGGCAATCCATGGCGACCACCGACTACGATATTGTAGACGTCGCGTTAGTATTAGGCATTGCACTGGGAGGGCTGTACTTTGGGCAATTAACCAAATTGCCGGTGTCCCATATGATTGGTCCCTTATTACTAGCGCTACTGCTTTCAGTCAGTGGCATCATAGAAATAGACATACCACCCTGGCTTGGCCATTCAGCACAATTTATGGTCGGTACAGCACTTGGCTCACAGTTCTCTGGTGTATCACGCAGGCTACTTACACGCGGGCTCGGCATGGGCGTATTGGCTGCTATTTATATGTTTCTGCTTGCAGCAACGTTTGCGACCCTGCTCAGTGGTATCGTACCGGCCGATTTCGGCGCTATGTTTATCAGCTTTACCGCTGGTGGTTTAGCCGAAATGAGCTTGATCGCATTGTCGCTGAATTTTAATCCTGTGGTTGTCGCACTTCACCATTTGGTACGTATTTTACTAACAGTCTATATCGGGAATTTTTTATCACGCCGAGTTTTTAAATTGGTGCCGCTCAAGTAGCAACCTTAAATCTCAAGAAATCGCGTTCACAATATAACAGGAACACAAAATATGAGCACTGAACTGGAACTAGCAACAGAGAAAATCATCGCCAAAGTTGATGGTGCCGCTGGTCATATTATTTTTAATAACCCTGAGCGCTACAACGCAGTATCTCTTGAAATGTGGGATGCGGTTACTGCCGCTTTAACAGCGTTTAGTGAGAATGATGAGGTTAGGGTTGTTATTTTGTCTGGTGCCGGCGGTAAGGCATTTGTCTCAGGTGCTGATATTTCAAAATTTGAAAAAGAACGCGGATCCAAAGACGCGACCGAGCACTACAACGCTCGTCTTAAAGTCGTGTACGACCTAATAGAGTACTTTCCTAAACCAACCATCGCCATGATCAATGGCCATTGTATTGGTGGTGGCTTAAATCTGGCCAACTGTACCGATTTCCGCGTGGCATCTGTTAAGTCACGCTTTGCAATGCCTGCGGCGAAGTTAGCATTGGGATATCCATTCGATGCCATCCGGCGAATGGTCAACTCAGTTGGGTCAGCTGCGGCGAAAAAAATTATGTTTACAGCAAAACCAATTGATGCCAATGAAGCACTTCGATTAGGATTAGTACAGGAAATTGTCGATGAGGATGCACTTGCCGAGCACGTTACAGAGCTTGCCAACAACATAGCAGACAACGCGCCGCTAACCATTCAGGCAATGAAATACATTGCCACTCAAGTCATGCACCCTGACCCATCGGCCCGCGACCTGGCCCGCTGCGATGAAATGGTATCAGCGTGTTTTGCATCCAATGACTACGTCGAAGGGCGCAAAGCCTTTATGGAAAAACGCAAACCAGAATTTAAAGGCGCATAATTGTAACAATGGGGACGGAGGGATTTATTATTGTCCGCACGAAGTGCGTGGACAATAATAAATCCCTCCGTCCCCATTGTTACAATTTAGTCTAGACGACTACGCCGCCGTTCACTTGCATTAGTTGGCCGTTTACAAAGCCAGCTTCATCGCTGACCAGGTATTTGATCATGCGGGCAATATCGCTTGGGTGGCCCAACCGACCAGTAGGGTTCTGTTGCTTCAAGGCGTCATATTTTGCAGAGAACCCAGGGTCTTCGACTTCACCGACAATGGTTCCGGGTGAGATGATATTAGCGGTTATGCCGTGTTTGCCGTACTCTTTGGCTATCGATTTTGTCAATCCCCAGGCAGCATGTTTAGAGATACTGACGGCAGACTTACCTGTAAACCCTTGTTGAGCATTCATGCCGGTAAAATTGATTATCCGGCCCCAGCCGTTATCTATCATCTTAGGAAGACACGCACGCGATAACCAAAACGCTGCATGAAAATTGATATCCATGATTCGATGGAAATCAGCTTCATCATCATTTATTAAATCAAATGACGGTCGAATGGCTGCATTATTGACGACCACATCAATACCTCCAAACTGCGCGATTCCTCTTTTAGCCATGGCGAATACTGCTTCTCGGTCACCTACGTTACCCATAGCAACAAAAGCGGTTGATCCAAGCGTTTCAATTTCACTGACAACAGAATCACAAGCCGCACGATCAGTCGAACCGTTTAAAATAACATTGTAACCATCAGCGGCAAGCGCTAGCGCAATGGCTCGACCAATGTTCCGACCTGACCCTGTGATAAGCACCGTTCGTTTTTGTTGATCAGTGTTTTTATCAGTGCTCATAAGTTTACCTGCATGTTGATGCGACGAATGCGATTAGCGAATTACAGAGATAAACTATTGCTAGATAATTTGCTCGTCACGCATTCGACTGAATTCGTCCGCGTTTACGCCAAGCTCGCTTAGTATCTCCTCAGTAGCATTACCACGCTCGGGTGGTGCAACCTTGATACTGCTGGGCGTCCGTTCAAGAACAACCGGCTGCGCTATCAGGGATAAATCACCCATGACTTCCGACTTTATATCGGCACACATTTTCAGGTGTTTTACTTGCGGATCGTCGAAGGTTTTATCGATGGTATAGATGGGACCACTGGGAACACCCGCCTCGCCGAAAATAGCTATCCAGTCGTTACTACTGTTGGTGACTGTAACTTCGTTGATCAGCTCATTTAACTGATCTCGATTTTTTGAGCGCTGCTCAGCATTATTAAAATCCGGATGATCTTGCCATTGCTCCTTATCGATCGATTTACAGAACCGGGCCCAAGTGGCTTCACCAGCAACCGCAATATTAATATGCCCATCTTTGGTTTGAAACACACCTGTGGGAATACTGGTTGGATGATTGTTGCCCGCTTGCGTTGGCACTTGTTCGCTGACAGTCCAACGAGCAGCCTGGAAATCAAGCATGGCAATCATTGCTTGCAATAACGACGTATGCAGCCACTGGCCTTTGCCTGAGCGTTCTCGCTCGTACAAGGCTAACAGAATACCTTGAGCACAAAAATGACCGGCGCACAAATCGGCAATTGGAATACCAACACGCATTGGCCCCTCGCCTGGCACGCCGGTTATAGACATGAGTCCACCCATACCCTGGGCGATTTGATCGAAGCCGGGACGTTTTGCATAAGGACCAGTTTGTCCAAATCCAGAGATGCTGGCGTATATCAAGCGTGCATTGGATTTTGACAGCGTTGCGTAATCGATGCCAAGCCGAGTTTTTACATCGGGGCGAAAGTTCTCGATTACGACATCGGCAGTATCTGCAAGTTTACGAAATAGAGCCATACCTTCATCTGTTTTAAGGTTGATGGTCATACTGCGTTTGTTGCGCTGTAAATTCTGGAAATCTGCGGTATGTCGGGCAGCACCTAAAGACCCATCAGGCTCCAGAGATTCCGGTTGCTCGATACGAATAACATCTGCTCCCCAGTCGGCAAGCTGCCGAACGGCAGTCGGTCCAGAACGAACACGGGTTAAATCCAGAACACGGACATTTTCAAGTACTGATGCGGCTGGCTCATATGGCATTCTTTCTATCCTATTGTTCAGGTTTTACTATGACAATTATTGTATAAATTCAGTATACCGGGCGTGGGGTTAATTTCTACTGTGGTTTAGTGCTGGTGTGAACGTCGAATTACCGAGGACACAACCTTATCACTCACGTGAACATCGATAACGGACAAGCGCGGTATGTCAGCGCGCTCATTATTCTGCGCTCCAAATTGATCTATTAGCGCTGGTAATGCATCCAGGTTGGTGACCGTTGCACCGGCCCCGTCAAACCCTTTGGCCATGGCCGCAAAGCCGGGTCTACCGAATACCGAACCCTGTTCTGGTAATCCCTCTGCCCTGAGTTTATGTACTTCTGATCCGTATGCACCATCGTTCATTACGACAATCAGGATATTCATATTGTGTCGAACAACCGTCTCTAGCTCTTGTATATGCATCAACAAACTGCCGTCTCCATCGAAAAGCACAACCTTTTCGTCGGGCATGGCTGTCGCTACACCCATGGCAAATGATAAACCATTACCAATAGCACCAAATTCTCTGATAGTGAGAAAACGGTTCGCAGGTCGTTTATTCATCTGCGCAAAGAAACAAGAGCAATGGCCAGAAGAATTTACGCAGAACCAGTTTGATGGAATTAACTCATCCAGCGCTTTAACGACATCGCGCGGATCAAGTAAACCAGGCTCGGGCTGAAACGTGGCGCTGTCTAAGGGTGTGTCTTTTATAAACGTTGCAAGTTTATCTGAGCGCCAATAGTTTTCACTGGAAACATCACGTTGCGGCACTGCGTTGCACAGCGCCTCGACACCCAGCTTTGCATCGCAAGCCAAATGATGCTTTGCAGCTTCACGGCCTTGTCTTATCGCGCCCGGCTCAATATCAATGTGCAGCACGTTGTCTGCAACAAACAATTTCCCACCATCGGCATTGTGATGAGAAAGACTGGTACCAACAGCTATAATTAAATCGGCTTCCATCAACAGCTGTCTTGCTATCTCGCTTGAAAACCCACCGGCAACCCCGAGACTAAATTTATCTTCATAAAACAGCCCTTTTGCCGGTAATGTCGTGGCCAGCAGCGCACCTAACTTTTCTGCTAACAATTGGCAAGCTTGTCCAGCATTTGATTGAACGGCCCCCAAACCCGCCATGACTACAATCTTATTAGCGGTAGCTATGCGTTCTTCAGCTTTATTCAGCTGTGAACGTGCCGGTGCTACGGGTGCATATTGCGGTAAAAGGTCGTGTGATGTCGGCAATTGACTTAACGGTGCTTGCCATATTTCATCTTGAACATCCACAGGCACGCCAACCACAACAGGACACCGCGATGAAGTTGCGAGTAAAAAAGCATCTCGCAGCATAGATCTCATCGGTTTTTGCTGATGCAGGCTTACATACTTTGCACCACACGCCTCTACAAAAGGTTTTTGGTCAATTGCCTGGTTGTACCAGCTCGATTTAACCGGTGCCTCACCTGCAAAAACGACCATCGGAATATGTGCTCTAACCGCCGCAGGTAACGCTGTCATTATTTGAGTTAAGCCTGGGCCACAAGTGACTGAAGCCACACCCACTTTATCGGTTGTTCGAGAATAGGCCATAGCCGCTGCGACCGCACAATGCTCGTGCCTGACATAAACGAATTCGCAACCCTGAACTGACATTGCTGCAGCCCAATTCATGTTGGCATCACCAAGCAAGGCAAAACAGGTGCTCACCCTTTCCGCTATGAATACGTTAGCCAGCACTTCATATACTTTCTGATCACTCATCCGCTTGTCTGATATTGTATGTTATGAATTATTCATGTTCAAAATAATACACAAATAATTTATACGAATCAGGAAATCTTCATGAAAGTAACAATCATCGGATTTGGCGAAGCTGGACCTGTTTTTGCGGCTCAACTACACAAAGTTGGTGCAGCAGTGACTGCGTGGGACAAACTACAGGAGGATGCTTCACACGGACAACTTCAAATAGAAAAAACACAGGCTCTGGGCATTACTCCAGCGGCATCAATGAGCGACGCACTACAATCGGCCGAACTCGTTATATCAACAGTGACCGCATCTCAAGCACTCAAAGCTGCAGAACAGGCCATTGTGGGTTTACCGTCCGGATGTCATTGGTTGGATTTAAATTCTGTGTCACCGTCCACCAAACAAGCTATACACGACACAGTATCCAAAAATGGCGTTTTGTTCACTGAGGGCGTTGCAATGGATACCGTACCGTCAAAAGGGATCGATGTGCCTTTGCTGTTGTGTGGTCCACAATCAGCATCATTGAGCGAGTCGCTAAATAAATTCGGATTCAGTACTCGCTCCATATCAAATACACTAGGCGCAGCATCAACCACAAAATTACTCAGATCAATTATGATAAAAGGCATGGAGGCCTTGTTTGCGGAGTCAATGGAAGCCGCAGGCAAAGTCAATATGCAAAAAGAAGTGATTGCTTCTCTCCAGGCAACCTACCCTGAACTGGATTGGCAGGAGGTTGCGGGTTATCAACTATACCGAGCAACACAACATGCCACTCGTCGTGCAGGGGAAATGCGAGAAGCGCAAAACTTAGTAAAACAGTTGGGGGTTGAGCCAATAATGACGGGGGCCATAGCAGCGCGCCAGCAAAACTTATCAGATCGCGATGTTACGTCAAAGTATTCAGTTAGCTCGACAGACAAATATGAACCAACAATAGAAGATTACATCAGGGCTATAGACAGGTCCTAAGCCATATACTCGTTAGAACAGCGACGCCGTGTGTAAATAATACTGACGAGTAACATAAGACAAAATGCTATGTCACGACTCCGTTGGTGGCTACTTGAAATATTGCATCCAGTGGCCGAATTGTTTGTTTCAGCAGACGCATCATTTTGTACCGGCGCACCAGCTATCGCTGCCAACACTTGGTCAGATTCTTCACCACTATGCCCCGGTGTTTGTGCGTGCAGGTTTCTGGCCTGCATTACAAAACCGTCCCAATGCGAATGCATAACGTGCCGATCTTCGTTTCTGGGAACATGATGGAATGAGATGCGGTGCCAAATTACAATATCCTCACCACTCAAATGTTCATCATTTACGAACTGCACAATGTCTTCTCCACACTCCGGGTAGTATTTAGCGTTTTCACTAACAAAACGTTCACAATCATTTTGCCTGGTTACAAAAAAATCGAATTCGGTGAATGGATCAGTCACTTTATTCACCATTTTATGACCATAATTTTGTGGCTCAATCAAGTACCCTGGAGTAACACCCGATTCGTCATGTCCATCGCTGATTAACCATGAAGTCATATTCCTGGGGTTTATCGCTTTGGCAGCTTCCACTAAAATCGGCGTTTTGGTAAAAGCTCTCCTGCCATCTTTGTCGGTAACAAACTCAAGCTCTGACACAACATCATCTTTTGGGTTTTCGCCCAAGTCAAAATCGATCTGCCAGTAATAGTTATGAGTATGGGAGAGCCAGGATTTATCAGGAACGTCTTCAAGGGTTCTGCCGTGGTGGGAATGTGCAGCATCAGTAGATCGCTGTAACGCACCTGCGGCTCCGACACTGGGCTCTACTGATCCATCTGCGAAAAATTTCCATGTAACCAAATAGGCATATGAACCCACCTGTGATACCGAAAATACACTGATACTTTGGGATTGTCGTGTTTCTGTCGGTGTTTTATAACTGTCGTCCTCGTCTGATAGCAATGTACAGAGGCGATTCAATCCATCGATTTCAATTAATTGACCAGCAGGACAGTCTTTCTGATTTAGCTCGACAACATAACCACCACCTAATCCAAACTCGGTAACATCATTGTAAGTTACATTGCTGTCGTCGTAGCTAACATGTAGCTGAGACAAGCGCAAAGTATTAAACACTGAATAAAGAGGCGCGCCAGCCGGTTGAAAGTGCACATCGCTAAGTACAATATTCTCTCTCTTACGAGAGTCCCAGCACATTTTCCACGCAGCACCGTTTTCAAATTCAGCACTGATTTGATGCTCCACAGGACAAGATAACTGTGCCTGCAGTACGCCAGGGAACGCTAATAGTGAGATGAAAACGACTAAAGCAAATCTAATGAGCACAATAACTATTCCTCTAACGCGGTAAACGGCGTGGAGGCAGACCAATCAAACGGTATGACTTTAAAGCTTGCTTCTCTGGTGCTTATAGCAGGAAAATCTTCTGCTTTTGGAACAAATCCTCTGGCCAGACTGAACCACAGCGTGACATCTTCGCCTTGCAAGGATTCTCCATTAACAAAATCATCAAGATTGTCCCCACAATCTGTTTTATTGGAAGCATTACCCGACGCTAGCTGTTCGCAATCGCGATGACGTGTCACTGCTAAATCAAAATTAGCCCAGTTATTGGTTCGGCTAACGAAATCAAAACCGGAAAACTGCGGGTCAAGGTAATAGCCGATCCGCGTGATGGCATTCGCACCAGCTGAAATGTCAGCATCTTTTACCAGCCAACCACGAAACCGAGTTCGATTGACTTTATGTAAGGATTCAACATCCAGCAAACGGGTATCAATAGACCGGCGAACCACGTTGCTTTCATGAGGTACAAATTCTATTTGTTCGACCAAGTCATTCTGGGCTGTTCCTGCTATGTTGAAATCAAGGCGCCATGTGTACAGTAGGCTCGCGTTCACGGCCAAAGGCCCGTCCTCGCGAATGGCAGACCCATACTGGGCGAGGTGGGTAAACCGATCGAGCTCACCACCAAATCGTACGGCTGGAGTAATTTCGCCGTCCTCACTAAAGCGCCAAACTTGTTCAAAGCTTTGCGCGCCAATTGAAGACTGGGCATACAAGGATAGCTCATAACGTCTTTTTGACAAGCTTCTACGCAGACTCGTCATACTGTTCTTGTTCCGCAGCCTGACACAGATTTGTGAACCATCATTTTCAGTGTGGATATCACCGCCAGTGCAACTCAGTGCATCAGCTTTTACATGGTTTGACGAACCCAAACCATACTCAGCCAACAGTTGCCCAGCCAACGTGTCGGTATCGTACTTAAACAATATTTGCGCAAGTGATCCGGCTTTTAGCACTGTTCTGGCTGGCTCTGCAGGTGGCCCATAAGCAACATCACTCAAGGTCAAACCGGCGTGATCATCTATGTGCCAACACATCTGCCAACGGGCACCGGATTCAAACTGATGCGCAATGAGATTACCGTCACATTGTTGGGAAAATCCAGCAGATGAATACAACAACGCTATCCCAACCGCTGTGTACTGGACAATAAAAACGACTATCTGTGCAATTCTAATTTTCATTGCACAAAGTCAAGGTTAATTTCTCCGGTAGCAAGATTAACAACCGGCTCTACCGAAAAGTTATAGTGGTTATTCGTGAACAAGGAAACCAGGGCACATCGATACAGATTGCATTCGTGCGAATCAGCCCTACCGGCACCTGGGTTCCAAATCGATACTTTCATATCCACTTGCTCCAAACTCTCAAGCGTTTTACCCAGCTGTTTTTCATATTCCAGTCGTAAGGCCGACATCAGTTCTGCATCCGATAATAGCCATTGCAGAGCCACAGCCATTTCACGCTCATTTAGCGGTAAATGAATAGTATTGATTCGACGCGAACTAACCAGGTTTTGAGTGTCGACATCCAGAAGTTTGACGCTGGTGGTAGAAGTTGCGTAATCGAATACAAACACCTCTGCCAAACGCTGAGAATCTTCTGGTTTCGTTTTTTTCTCTTGAAGCTCAATCAACAATACTTCAAGTCCTAAGAAGAGATGAGTAGATTTTTGTCCGTTACGCTGCCGCTGTAGCGTGCCGGGACCACTAATCGATAGGGCAAGTGCTTTTATCTCAGCATCGGTAAGACTTTGCTGCCATCCAGCCTGTAACCCTGTGCAAATAAACACACACGCTGTGATCAACACCGTAAGAAGATGATTGATTTTTATGGAAACTGGCATAGGTGTGCAGACTTTTATTCTGGTTAAAGCTTGATGAAATGATACTTTTAAAATCAAATAACGACACATTAAACGAAGAAAAGCAGCACATCACTGTGCTGCTTTCTTCAAACAATGTCAGGCTGAATATTGTACTTTTTAAAGCACACTAACAACCAGAACATAGGCATCACTGTCATCAAGATACGCTGGAAGATCATCCATGCCTGTCTCAAAAACAAGTTGTAGCTGATCACCAACCTGCCGACCAAGTAGTGATTTACTCAGGTATGCAGGCACACCGGTGGTAACACCAGCGCGAACAGTTAATGGTTCATCGAGCGTATCGGTTGAATCGACCAGTTCGCCTGTTGACCAGCTATACATGTTGTAGTTAAGTACAACCGGATCCCCAAATTCAATCGGACTACCCGAGCCTTTGCTTAACGTACGACGAGCCGAAAATTCCGGTGCTGCGCCATTAGGCAATTCAATGCCTGCCTCACCCGCTACGTTTGTAACACCGGGAAACGCAAAGTCATTTGACACAATGACATTGTTAGCTGCACTGCCAGAATCGCCACTTGAACCACCACAAGCGGCAAGTAAAAGTGAAGCAGTTAAAGCGATGCCAGTTACCACATTTTTATTTGTAAATTTCATAATAAAACCCTTTAGTTATTGGTAGTCGCTTATTCAGACAATGCCGCCATAGGAGCATGAGGTAGCCAGACATCTTCCATCAGAATACTGTTTCCGTTGGACTTGGTCGCACGCGACATGAACTTGTAGTGTTGTAGCCCAAGACTGACTATTTGATGGTCGGCCAGGCTTGATAGCTCACCGTCATCTACAATAGTGTCGCTGTTAAGATCTGTCCAAACAGCCAAACCGTTCAACTCATCATTGCTCAGCTGACCATCTTTATTGGTATCTAAAGTGGCAAGTTCTGCGAAGCCATCAGTGTAGACGCCGGGCACGTTTCCAAACAGTTGGTGACCACTGATCTGCCCTTGGGCATTTGCAGTGACTAAAATGCCAGCAGAAGGTGCAAACCATTGGCCCAGGGCCTCATTTATTCCATCGTTGTTTAAGTCAACTTCGAAATCGCCAACAATACGCTGAATACGGCCTTTGTTGTCCAGATCTAAAGCGATGGGTGATACCAAGGTACGGTCGCATTCAGTTAATGCTGATTCAACACCATTTTCCAGCGCTGCAACATAATAGATAGATACCTGATCGTAACCGTAGTTTGTACCGTTCCATTCAATTTCCCAACTACCTATATACGGTTGACGCCATTGACTGGTATTTTGGCCAACATAGATTTGATGGGTGTAGTCATCAGAGCTAACAGTAACAACCAGGTTTTTGTCCCGATCATACATATTGTACTCAGGGCTAAATCCATCCAGGCTGGTATTAAATACATCAACACCACCAATTGTTCTGCTACCGCCAGTTTCAATACGACATACAGGTGCATCTGGTGCATCAGGAGGGAGCACTACTGGCGCTTCTTCGAGCACAACAGTGACTGTAGCTGTATCATAAGAACCGCAATTCCCGCGAACACCATACTCAATTGAGTAAGTGCCTGCTTCAACTGTGCTTGAAATTAGAAACTCATTGGTTTCTGCATTAATAGTGACATTACCAGGAACGTTATGACCCAGTAAGTTGAACTCATACACTCCATCACAAGCTTCATCGTTATCGAGCACTGCAACACTAAAGTCAGTTCCGACTTCATCTGTAATTTTGTCATCGTTAGCGATGGTAGGGTCTAAGGCAACAGGTAGCTTGACAAAACCACCATTGACATTTCCCAAAGTACAAGCTGTGGCGTCAGCAGCATCTGAAGCTAGAAGGCTGAAAACAGGCGTTGCACCGGCATCGCCAATATAGCTTTTACCAGTTTGTGCACCATTTGCGCTTACTGTTGGCTCGTGTCCATCAGGTATCGCAAATTGAACCGAATAACTGCCTTCAGTTAAATCAGTAAATGCATAGTTTCCGTTTGCGTTACTGGTTTGATTAGCAACTGGGCCAACGCCATCTTCTATTAACTGAACATCCACGTGAGACAAAGTAGTATCGTTACCGTCGAACATGCCATTAGCATTGGCATCTACCCAGGCCACGCCACAAACCGTTAGATCTGCTGGTGGTTCAGGCGGTGCAACCGCAACAAATGCTGCATCAACATCGGTAATATCAGCATCTAGCTCAGTCAAACAGATTTCTTGTGTCATACCATCAGCTTCAGCATCGTTGTCTGATCCTGTAGCACCTAGCTCTACAGTGCTATCAACCGAGTCAAAGCTAACTGTATAACAGGCATCCACATCCAGGTTACCAAAGTAATACTGACCATCAGCGTCAGTGTGAGTTTGAGCCAGAATCGCTCCTTCAAAAGTAATCGTTACAGGCGTACCCGAAATGACACTTTCAACACCATCAAACACCGAGTCAGCACTTTCATCAAACCAGGTAGTACCTGCTATTGAACCTTTTGTTGGTTCAGGCAGAGGACTAACATCGGCAAGAACACAATCTTGAAAGGCTGAACCAGGTTCGCCGTAAATACCAATTGCCGCTGTGACAGTTCCCGCCGGCGCTTGTAGCGTTGCCGTATATGCGCCAGAGACATGCTCCAGTATTTCTGTTACCTCTTTTGCCAGAGTGTTGTCATCAGCATCAAGAAATGCCAACGTAATACTTGCAGCTTTAACAACCTGAATACCACAGGTCATGCTGTAAGTTACTCCAGGCTCTGCAGGCGTTGTGCGGAACGCGCAACCACCAGCATCCAGGTTAGACACATCTATTGCCTCAGAGTCAGTGCCGCACTCTTGCCAGGGTGTCGTTAAATTGGAACCGGTTAAAAGATCATCCACTACTAGTGACGACGCACTGGCAGCTGAAGTAACCATAAAAGAACCCAACAACAGACTTAGCGTTATTGGAAGAGAGAATTTTTTCATTATCGTGTTGTCCGTATGATAGACACGGTCCATACAGCAAATGATCGTGACTGAGATAGTAAAAACGCCAACCCGCGAGTGCTCAAACCAGCGGTTCAAGCACAATATGGATTCGCATGTAACTAATGGGTATGCCACTTTTGTGCCACGACTTCATCGACTAACACGCGGCTTAAATACACGAGCATTGACGCGGTGGAGACCAAATAACGGTGGAAAATTCTAATTTTTGACGTCTAATTAGTATCTAGACTAGAATGTCCGGCACTGCAGTTTCCAGCTAGCGTCAAATCCTGCTCCTGCTGGCTTTTGATGAAAGACCGGGCTGTCAAAGTATCAGCGACCTAACGGATACCAGATTGATATTGCTCTTAGTAAGGTCGAAATGTACGACCAACACTCCGCTTCAAATTGCTCAGGAATCACTTAAATGCCTAAACCCACAATCTCTGTTGCTGACAGCATTCAATCCAGGCTTGGTCAATACCGGTCTCAGGCAGATGCAAATCTGGATTGGATAAAACAGGAAATGAGCCCCTATTTCCTGAACCTGAACAAAAACGAGGTGGAAGCACTGACCCTGTTAACGTTAAGTCTGGACAAACTGGAAACTTTCGAAAAGCTGACACTGGTTGACAGAGAGGAGCGCCTGATGATCGCTCAAAAATCCTCATTGGGATCCATATATAGAACCATAAACGAACTACCAGACAAGCCACTACGTTACGCCGAGATTACTACGTCATTTAATCCATTACCGGACAGCCTGTTTTCACTGGAAGTTCTACGTTGTGATTTTCAATCACCAGATGATTCATCACATAACCAAGCCCAGTCTGCGACGCTTGATGCCGCTACGCGTGAAGAGATAATCGCTTTCGTAAAAAAAGACTTTCCCGATATAAGTGATAAACGTTTAGACGATGTGCTCTCTGTATTTGGCAGTAGTAATATGGAATACGTTTTGACATCGCCGCCAGAGAGGGTTGCGCGAGTAATGAGAACTTATATTTCAACACAAATAAATAGCGGTATCTTTCTCAGTGTTGAACCAACCGAATACAAAGAAACACGAATTTCGTTTGGCGTAACAAACCCACCCCACGCCGGATTCTTACAGCAAGTGGTTGAAGTCTTTCAGCGTATTGAAATTGGAGTGAGGCGTGCTTACCACTTGAGAGTCACTAACCAATTAACACCCTACTTTCTGGCCACATTTTACGTGAAACCACGGGACAAATCTGACCTGCACGAATCGTCGCCGCTTTACACAAAGTTAAAGCGCGAACTCTATAGCACTCAAATCACATCAACTACCGCACCGAGTTACGCCACCCTTATAAAAAGTGGCATTATGAGCGGCCCGGATTCTACACTCATCGCGGCACTGATTGGCTTTTGCCATACCAATCTGGCACACAATGCACCCGAGATCTACGAGCGCGACAATATTGCGCGAGCCTTTCATAACAACGCGAATATCAGCTTAGAACTGGTGGAGTTATTTTACGCCCGCTTTGATCCAGGCATGAGCAACAGGGCAGAAGTCTACGCAGAGAAGCTGATAGCGGTCACCGAACATATTGAAAATTTCAATTCAGGTCGAAGAATAATCGATAACCTGAGACGTGTGGTTTTTAGATGTGCTCTGTCATTTATCAAGAACTGTTTAAAAAGCAATTTCTTTGTCATTGAGAAACACGCATTGAGCTTTCGCCTTGACCCTGGCTACCTTGAAGAGCTGGGGCCCGAATTTACCGATGACTTACCCTCCCAACGACCCTTTCGTATTACGTTCTTTTCAGGCCGTCGTGGCAGTGGTTTCCATATCGGCTTTTCTGATATCGCGCGCGGCGGCTGGCGAACAGTCATCACTCAGAGCAGTGATGACTACGCCAGCAATGCCAGCAGCTTGTTCAAAGAAAACTATGTGTTAGCCCATACGCAGCATCTAAAGAATAAGGACATCTATGAAGGTGGCTCCAAGATGGTGACCATTCTTAATATTGACCCACGCACAACCAGCGAACAACGCGACCAATACCTGTACAAAATGCAGCTAGCCTTTGCAAACGCATTTCTGGATTTATTTGTAACAGATGAAAATGGTCATGCCAAGGACTCACGGGTAGTTGACTATTATCAACAGGAGGAACCAATCGAGCTTGGCCCAGATGAAAATATGCACAACATAATGATTGAGCGGATGGCCAAACTTGCCGAAAGACGTGGTTATCTGCTTGGTAAAGGCATTATGTCGAGTAAGAAAATTGGTATTAACCACAAGGAATACGGCGTGACTTCTATTGGGGTTATTCGATTCGCTGAAGTTACCATGAAAGCGTTTAACATCGATATGCACAAGGATGCATTCAGTGTGAAGTTTACCGGTGGACCTAATGGCGATGTGGCCGGTAATGGCATGCGCTTGCTAATTGAGCGTTGCCCAAAAGTGGCTATTAAACTCATCGTTGATGGTACTGGCGCGTTGTTTGACCCAGACGGGCTAGACAAGGATGCACTCTCTAAAATCGTTTTGAAGGATGATATTGAAGGCTACAATCCCGAAGCACTACACGTGGGTGGCTTCATACTCTATCGTATGCAAACTCGAAAAGAAGGTATCAGTGACGTGTATAAAAAGCTTACGATGACAAAGTCTGGTCTTGAAGAAGACTGGGTCTCAACAGACAAATTTTACAAAACATTTAACAGCGTTATATTCACTGTCGAAACCAATCTGTTTATCCCTGCTGGTGGGCGTCCGGAAACCATCAACGACAACAATGTTGAACGCTACTTTAATGATGAAGGTTTACCGAGCGCAAAAATCATTGTTGAAGGTGCAAATTCCTTCATCACCCCCGCTGCGCGCAGCTACCTGCAGCAAAAAGATGTCGTTATTATGCGCGATGCATCAGCCAACAAATGTGGTGTTATCTCATCCTCATATGAGATCATCGCTAACCTGGTATTTTCAGACAAGGAGTTTTTAGCTAACAAGGCAGAGTATGTAAACGACGTTATCAATATTCTTAACGAGATGGCTGAAACAGAAGCATTAGCGATCATTCGCAAATACCGGGAACTGGAAGGTGCAAAATCATACACAGAGATATCAAACCAGTTAAGTCAGGAAATAAATAATCACTACGAGCGAATGTTCAACTATTTCGAATCAAATCCAGAACAGCTCACTCAGCCAAAGCAGCAAAAAGCCATGCTGGCGCATATGCCCAAATTTATCAGAGAGTCGGCCGAATTTAGCCCTCGCATTCAATCCAACTTACCCGATAAAGTGAAATACGCAATACTGGCCAGCAAATTGGCCTCAGGGTTGGTGTACGCTGGTGACGACAATAGCCTGTATGGCGATATTATTGAGGCTCAATTGGGACGAGTGACCAAATAAGCATACCGAATGCGACTCGTGGGAAACGCGGGTATCAACCTCGCAAGCAACACGGTAAGTAACAGACGAGTCAATTAAAATAAACCAATAAGAAAGAGCCGTCCCAAGCGAACGGCTCTTCTTTTAACCAGTACTGCAATTTACCATTACGTCAATTTACCAGTACAGCAATTAGAACTTAAGCGAGCAAATCAAAACGATCTGCATTCATCACTTTAGTCCAGGCCGCAACGAAATCACGTACCATTTTTTCACTGTTATCATCCTGCGCATAAACTTCAGCATAGGCACGTAGGATAGAGTTGGATCCAAACACCAAATCGCAACTGGTGGCTGTCCATTTTACCTTTCCACTGCTGCGGTCACGGATTTCGTAAGTGCCATCCGATTCAACCGGATGCCAGCTATTGTCCATGTCGGTCAGATTGACGAAAAAATCATTCGTCAGTTGACCTTCACGATCGGTAAACACACCATGCTTAGCACCACCATGGTTTGTACCCAACACTCGCATACCACCGAGGAGTACAGTCATCTCAGCACCGGTTATACCCAGTAACTGCGCACGATCAAGCATTAGCTCTTCAGGTCCAACTGCGTACTTTTCCTTTTCGAAATTCCTGAAACCATCAGCTAAAGGCTCAAGCACAGAAAAACTTTCCGTATCAGTTGTTTCGTCAGTGGCATCCCCTCGCCCCGCAGTGAAAGGCACTTCAACCTTGTGACCAGCAGCTTTGATAGATTGCTCCAGACCAACGTTACCGGCCAACACGATGACATCAGCAATAGAGGCACCAGTATCTGAAGCTATTTGCTCGCATACTTTCAGCACTTTGCCAAGCCGTGCTGGCTCATTGGCTTCCCAATCTTTTTGTGGAGCCAGACGGATACGAGCACCATTAGCACCGCCACGCTTATCCGACCCGCGAAATGTACGAGCGCTGTCCCACGCAGTGGCGATCATATCGCTGGCTGATAAACCAGCATCAGCAAGCTTCGCCTTGACTGCAGCAACATCGTATGACGTCGAACCGGCCGGGACCGGGTCTTGCCAGATTAAATCTTCACCTGGCACATCCGGGCCGAGGTAGTTGGCTCTTGGTCCCATATCACGATGCGTTAACTTGAACCATGCACGTGCAAAAGTATCAGCAAAGTAGTCAGGGTCGGCCATAAACTTTTGGCAGATTTTGTTATAGATTGGGTCAACCTTCATTGCCATGTCTGCATCGGTCATCATCGGGTCATGATGTATTGACGGGTCTGACGCATCCACAGGTTTTGCATCTTCAGGCATGTCAATTGGTTTCCACTGATTAGCACCAGCTGGAGACTTGGTTAGTTCCCACTCGTAATTAAACAAGTAGTCAAAATAGCCCATGTCCCATTGAGTCGGATTTTGGGTCCAGGCACCTTCAATACCAGAAGTAAATGCGTTTGCCGCTTTTGCAGAGTGACCAGGATTAGCCCAACCAAATCCCTGCGCATGAAGCCCAGACGCTTCTGGCTCAGCGCCGATATTGGCATGATCACCACCACCATGTGCCTTACCAACCGTGTGACCACCGCAGGTTAAAGCTGCAGTTTCTTCGTCGTTCATCGCCATACGAGAAAACGTTTCTCGTACATGCTTAGCGGTACGTGCAGGGTCCGGGTTGCCATTAACACCTTCAGGGTTAACATAGATCAAACCCATATGTACTGAAGCTAGCGGGTTAAACATGGTGGAAGCATCATCTAGATCGCCGTAGCGATTAGCACTGTCTGCAAGCCATTCGTCTTCAAGCCCCCAGTTAACATCTGTTTCGGGACCCCAAATATCCTGGCGACCAAACCCGAATCCAAAGGTCTTTAAGCCCATGGATTCGTATGACATATTGCCAGCCAAAATAATAAGGTCTGCCCACGACAACGCGTTGCCATATTTCTTTTTAGCAGGCCAAAGCAATCGGCGAGCTTTATCCAGACTCGCATTGTCCGGCCAGGAGTTGAGCGGAGCGAATCGAATATTGCCCGAACCTGCACCACCCCGTCCATCGCCCATGCGATACGAACCAGCTGAATGCCAAGCTAAACGAATCATGAGGCCACCATAGTGGCCCCAGTCAGCTGGCCACCATTCCTGGCTTTTTGTTAGCAGCGCCTTAACGTCAGCCTTCACGGCGTTATGATCAAGTGCTTTTGCAGCAGCACGGTGATCGTAATCTTCGTCCATTGGATTTATTCTGGCACCATGCTGATGCAGAATGTCGAGATTTAGTGCATTGGGCCACCATTTGGTAACCGGTTTTTCTGTTGACGTGTTACCACCATGGGCAAAGGGGCAACCCCCTCCAATTTCACCGTCCATAAGAGTCTCCAAATTTAAAGTTGATTACGGAACTTTGTTCATAAAAAACGTGTATTCAATGTGAAACTATATTTAATACTGAAATGCAATTTTATACTTTGGCGTTATGAGTTAGACACAGCGTTTCTCTGGCAAGCCGGACAAACTCCCCAATAAGTCACTTCCGCTTCGTCTATTTCGTATCCGTGATCTTGTTTAGCTTTTAAACAAGGCGCTGTGCCAACGGCACAATCCACGTCGATCAGTTTTTCGCACAATCGACAGATTAAGTGGTGGTGATTATCCACCCGGTGCTCATATCGGGCAGCAGAGCCAGCCGGCTGAATTCGCCGAATAATGCCGTGTTCTGACATTGCATTAAGCGCATCGTAAACAGCCTGTTTTGAGATAACACCGAGTTCAGATCTGACTTTCTGACATATATCATCAGCCATAGCATGTGGCGATAATTCAACAGCTTGATAAACAGCAAGTCGCTGCGCTGTCACTTGCAACCCAGCGGCTTTAAGCGCTTGCGAGATATCCAGAGGTGGCTGATTATTCTTGACATTTTTCACGCTGACCATGCTACGTCCAATTCTGTACTCTGTCAAGAATTGGAAGAGAAAAAGATTGAATGTTTTCGTCACTATAATGACTGGCTTTTGATCCATGGGTTGATGACAAACTAATCCAACGCTATTTAAAAGCCGTAGTATCTGGCATGCACATCCACTCAGATAATAAAGGTCACGCATTGCTATGTTTCTGTCTTCAACGGCTCGATCAAATAGACTCCCAGCGCAAGCAAAATGGCTGCTGCTACTTTCAATGAGTATTCTGTCTACAGCGTGTACTGTGTTTGGTGTTGAATCTGTCGAAGAGGCACCATATGAGCTCATCAAGAAAGATGAGCAATTTGAAATCCGCCAATATGAGTCTTATGTCATTGCAGAAACTCTGATCAAGGCTGATTTCAAGGAGGCGGGCAACAAAGCCTTTAAGCGACTGTTCGGCTACATATCAGGTGACAATCAGGCAAATGAAAAAATCTCGATGACAGCACCTGTCATCGCTGAAAAAGACCTTGAAGTCAAAGACACCAGTCAAGAGATCGCCATGACCGCACCGGTCATTGCTGAAAAGGACGAGCAAGGCTGGCGCTATGCATTTGTGCTCCCTAAAAGTTTTTCGATGTCCAATGCACCCAAACCAACAAGCCCGGATGTCACCCTGAGGGAAATACCTGCCAAGCGAGTCGCCACAATTCGCTACGCTGGCAGAGCAACTGACAAAGCGAAGGACAAATACGCTAAAGAATTGAATCAATGGATAGAATCACAGAGCTTGACTGCGGCGTCAAAAATGCGTTGGGCTGGATACAATGCACCATGGACACTACCCCCGTTCAGAAGAAACGAAGTATTGATAGACGTACTTGAAAAATAAAGCCGGCTAAAAACACGATCTGAAAAGGCAATTAACTTAAAAGTAATTAATTTAAATGAAAACCGCCATGACCAGAACATCACAAACTCTGATGGCGCCAGCCCTGTGTCTGTTGGTTTCGCTCATGCCAGCGTTAGCGTCCGCCGATACGGTGAGCCTGCGCCTGAGCCTGGGGAACAGTTGGCAGGAACGAAACGACGTACAAATACCGAACACCGATGCGGGCACTCGTTTTTCTTTGGCTAATGAAGTTGGTCCCGGACTGGTCAACGCTGCGCGCCTGGAGATCAATTGGTCTATCAACCAAAAACACGGCTTGCGTGTGTTGCTTGCACCCTTGACCTACACAGAAACAATAATCTTTGATGAATCAGTTCAGTTTGCTGGTGGCACATTTAGCCCTGATGAAGAAACCGAGGCAACTTATAAATTCAATTCCTGGCGATTAGGCTATCACTACACTTTAATCGACAGCGATAAAATGACTTTTAGAATAGGTGGCACAGCCAAGATAAGGGATGCAAAAATTCAACTGGTACAAAGCGGCTCAGTGAGCGCTAAAGACGATTTAGGCTTCGTACCGCTACTCTACCTTGCAGGGTCTTATAAACTCAACGATCGGGTAAAAGTGTTAGCTGACCTGGATGGACTGGCTGGAGGTCCTGGACGAGCAATCGACCTGGGAATCGGCCTCCAGTATTATTTAACGCCACGCTGGCAACTAGGTGCAGAGCTACGATTTCTTGATGGTGGTGCGGATGTCGAATCGGTGTACAACTTCGCTCAGTTTAATTCAGCCTCTATTGTGCTGCACACAGGTTTTTGAAATACACTGACGTTTAACACTACATTACAATCTACACGCGACACGAGCCCTACTTCGAGCAATCTCAGACGGACTTTTTGGTTATAGTACCCGTCACAAAAGAAACATAGCATCACCAATGCTCAGCAAACCCACAGCAGCGCCACCGCGCATTTCGCCCCTGGTAATCATTATCGCCATGCTGGGGCTGTTCATCCTGAGCGGGCTGGCCGTGCTGTATTTCCTTGACCGATCCATGATTGCGCAAGCCGTCAACAAGCGAGATGCCTCTGGCCATGGTGCCGCCGCAACCAATCGAGCTAACAACACTGGCACCGTCGCTATAGTTGAGTTAACACCGAAAAATCTCAACTCCCTGGGCAAAGCGCTGGATGCAAATGCGTTAATGAGCGGTGACATCAATCCATCTCAAGCTCGTCAAGCCTTACGCAGTGCATCAGGCAAAACTATCCAGAGTGCGGTGCAAGCAAAGACCGGCAAGTCAGTAAGCCTTAACAGGATAGAAAAGGTACGATCAAAAGCCCTGTCAGCAGAGGGGCAACGAAAAATTAATGAAGCGTTAAAGCGACGCGATGAAGTGGATATTGGCAAAATCCGGGATAAGTTGAATTTTTAGGTGTTGTCGCGTAATGAGCTTACTCACCAACAATCTCACGCTTTAATTCATCCTTATTTATTTGATTTCGATCGCTTTGTACCATTGGCAAAGACTTACGATAAACAATGCGGCTGGGTACCATGTAGGAGGCAAGGTGTTTTTTAAGCTCAAAAGCAATTTCCTTTTCAGAAATTTTACCAGGGGCTGAATACACCATCACAATCTCTTCTTCGATCCTGGGGTTATCGATACCAAACACTGCGCACTGCTGAATTTGCGGCAAGTTTTTCTCAACCACAGATTCCACTTCATAAGGAGAGACTCTGAATCCGCTGGTTTTAATCATGTCATCACGTCGAGACACAAAGTAAAAATATCCTTCTTCATCCTTATAAACGTAGTCACCTGTGGCAACAACAATTTCATCAGCAAGCTCTCCTTGTAAATCAAGGACATTCTTTAAAATTTGCACAGATTTGAATCGCTCGGAGGTCTCTTTTGGCGCATTCCAGAACCCACGATAAATAAAGCCGCCTCGATGAATTAATTCCCCTACCATTCGCGGCGCACACTCATTACCGTCTTCATCAATAACATAAAGATCGACATCTGGAATAGCCTTACCAATAGAATCTGGACGAATTCTGATTTGCGAAGGGTCTAAGTAAGTGGAACGAAAAGCTTCGGTGAGCCCGTGCATAGAATAAAATTGAACGTGTCGAAATGTTTTCGAGCAATCCTCAATCATTCTTTGTGTAACGTTACCACCCGAAGAAGTGATGATTCGTACTTTATCAAATAGCTCAACACTGGGTGGTACGTAGAGATCTTCGTCAAATATCTGCGATATATTAACGGGCATTAGGGGCAAAACAGTGACGTCGTCATTAATAAGGTGATTAAAGAAATCACCTGGTAAAATAAACCGATGTAGCGCAAGTGTTGCACGATTCAATAGTGCGCAAAATATCTGATTTAAACCGTAGTCAAGATTAAATAAAAGCAAACCTGAAATAACGTCGTCCTCGTTCAGTTCAAGGTATCGCGAAACAACACGTGCAGAATCGATTAAATTGCGATGCGAGATCACAATGCCTTTCGGCGTGCCTGTCAAACCAAACGAGTAAGTGATAACAGCATTGTGGTGACCGTTAATATCACACTGATAGGGTTTGTTGTAATACTTGAATATCTCTTCAAAGGAAGGGATGTCTTTACCAGTGGTTTCAATCGAGACAATATGGCCGTCAAAATCAATTTCTTCGATGCTCTCCAGCTTAAGCTTATCGGTAATGACACATTGAATATTACAATCATCGATGATGTATTGAACCTGTTCCGCTTTGAGTAATCGCGTCAAAGGCACCAGTATATAGTCGGTAGATAGAATGGCCAAAATAGCGATAACTTGCGGCACGTCCTTCTTTGCGTATAGACCAACGCGAGTACCTTTAGGGTAATTCAACTCTTGCAGATACAAGGCAACCTGATTAGCGCGAGACAGTAGCTCTGAATAAGTGAGCTGTTTTTCTTCAAATTTGATGGCGACTTTGTCAGGGTGAGATAGCGCCGCAGATTCAAGTAACGTTCGAATACAGTTTATTGACATACTGCGTGCTCCTTTGCACCCAGCGTCCAGATGTCATAGTTAGTATCCAATACAGTTCGTGGCTTATGACTGGAGTTTAGAATTTTACGATAGAAAAAAGCCACGACATCTTCAACGTCTTCAGTATTTAGTACCTTTGTTATACCACCAGTAAATACAATGGAATTCATGGCGAGCAACTTCAAGGTGACATAGGCGGGCCTGTAGTGAGACATTTTGCATAGCACCAAAAATATAGCCAGTTGCATCAATATTTTTGTCGCTTTGTCGCTGTGTTCTTCGTAAATATTTTCGGTTACTTTTAGATACATCAACAATTCGTAAGCGTATTCATTTTGCTCAGCTGTAAAAATCAGGGATTGTCGGGACTTATAGACACCTAACTTTTTAAAGACAATACGATCATGGCCCTGCTCTGTGACTATGTTATCGGTAACCAAATCTTTTGAGTAATGAACATCAGTGGTAGCACCGCCAATGTCTAACAAAATAAAAGGGTCAGTCACCGAAAAAGACGCATTGATATGAGGTAACGATTTATTCACAACAAACGGTGTGGAATAAATTTGATTATTGGTTATCTCGTATAGGTGCTTGATATCTTCCTTACCTTCAATATCCTGCTGATAAAGATTGGTAAGATAGTCTTTTAAGTGCTTTTCAACAATATGCAAACGATCATCGATAATGTTTGGCAAAACCACCAACCGTTTGACGGTTGCCGCCATTATCTCTCCATCTTGCGCGTTACCTACGTATACAGCGTTTGAATAATTCAGCTTGGCAAGGTAATCGTTGAGCCGCTCATCAAATACACCGCTATTGGAATCAATCCCACCCACGATAATGACAACCTCCACTAAATCGCTCGGAATTGAATAGTCTTCAATATTTTGAAAAATCAAAGAATCTATAACATTAATGCCAGAATTGTAAGCAATGTTGCTTGCGTACTTCAGTGAATAGGAATTTGTTAATCCAATGATCAACGTGCTTAACCCACCGTTTGCAGACGAACAAATATGAATATCCTGAGCGTCAAAGCGTTGAACAGTGTCTCCACTTTTATGTAATAAATCATCCAGTATCTGCTTATTAAAATCTCGGAAATGCTGCTCAATAGCACCTGAGGTACTGACTTTAAAATAAGTACTGCCAATATCAATTAGCAGTTTTTCGTTAGCCTTAGTTGTTTCTGAGCTAGTATTCACTGCATGATTCCGATATCGTGAATGATGTCATTAACAATGCTGGTGGTGTCTTTGTTTAAGTCACAGCATGATTTTTCATATTCAAAGCAACGATCAGGTATGGGTACGTTACCGCGCTTGATAATGCGGATATTCTTTTGTGCATCTCGAATAGTAATCATTTCGTTATGATTAATTATATGCGGAGAAAACGGCACATCGATGATGCCGTTTTTTATCGAATTAAATACTTTTCGCCATAATGTATCAGCCGGGTCGTTGAACACCGCCTCCATGATAGCGTGTACTTCTGCCGTTAATATTTCTTCTTCCTGCTCATCCAAAATGGCTGGCAGGCCGCCCAGTATATTAAGCGTATACTGAGTATTGGCAACCGTTTGCGCGTTGGCTTCTTTGGTTGGTATACCTACCGCTTCTTCACGTGTTTTGGTAATGATCTTATCAGCACCCACCATAGATGCAATAACGGTGGACATATTGATCAGCTGATCGGCAGAGTCACGATTGGTCGGGAACGCCCCCATCCATTGATGGTAAACAAGGTGAATAGCAGCATCCTCACATCCGATTTGCGCCGCATAATAGTCAGCAAGCGCTCGTGTGACTTTGCCGGTTACGATATCTTGAATCATCGATCCTTGTTGAGCAAACGATACAGAGAATGATTTAACACCCTCCTCTAACGATAACAACATTTCTAAAAGCTGGATGACAATCGTAATTGAAGGTGGCACCAGGGTCGCTGTTAGCGGTCCGAAGGATTCTCGATTAATTGGTTTATTAAGTATTGAGTAATCTGCACAAACGCGCTCAACGTACTTCCAATATAAAAAAGCTTTATCAAGAGGAAAGTTTTTTGAATAAGGTAACAAATAAGTTATCGGCCCGCCTTCAATTTCAAATATGCCCGACGCAATAGCGATTTCGATTAATAGTCGAGCATCAGGTGTACCGTGGCGCAGGCTTACTGGATGATTAAAGTGAGTCATCATTTTGCGCGTACTTCGATAACCGTGATTTACCAAGGGATAGCCGTTGAGCATATCAATCTCGTTTGCCTCACTTAAACGCAGCATTTTCCTGGCAGTAGTGTAATCGTTTAGCCGTGTATTGGAATCTATTGTTAGTGGTAATACATCAACGTTAGCATCAACAAAAAACTCGTACAATGAAAACTGTTTTTCGTAAGTGGGAAACCCACCACGAGGCTGCACCAGCATTTTTTGAGCTGTATCGAAGTGATGCGAGATGAACAGCTGCTCATCCGCCCCTCTGACAAATTCGCGTACCTCATCAAAATCGAATGAATCAACGTTCTCGTTACCAAGAATAATTTCTCTTTCTTCTTGTAATTGACTCATGCTTGTACGTATTTCTGCAATTTTTCTTGTGGCTTTTCACGCAAATAAGCTTCAAGTATATCCAGACCGGTGTTCAGATCAATTTGATGACAAACCAAATCAAAACCATATTTTTTGAATCGAGGCACTATGTCTTCAGCGTTACCGCTACCCACCGTCAGATTGCCACCAATCATCATGGTCAGTCCGTCAAGACTCTTGTATTTAGCCTTGTGAATTTGAACTTCTCTGCCCCAACCTTCAGCCTCACCGTTAAGAGAAGAAATCAACAATATGTCTGCGCCGGTTTCAACCGCAGCATCAAAGAATTCTTCCAGATGGGTGTTAACACCTAAATTGAATACCTCATAGCCCCTCGCATTAAGCGATAGGTCCATGAGCCTGTTGGCAACTACGTGGATATCGTTGCCTATGACACCAGTGACGACTTTCATGGTTGGCGAGCCTGCAAATCTTAACGCGTATTTTATCAAACCCTATGCATGGAGACACCAAGATAATGGTATCTTCATAGCCTTTGACAGGTCTTTTGGACAAACAATGGGGTTGAGGAACAAATAATGGCCGACTTCACCGCAGATTTGGCTGACAGCCATCCGGACATAGTTACCGTGCTCGGCCCAGGGTATGCCAACTATGGCGGTGCACCGATGTGTCAGGGAGAGGTAGTCACCATTCAGCTTGATCGCAACAATGCAGACCTCATCACTCTTTTGCGGGACGAAAACGGTGATGGCAAAATTGTTGTCGTCGACGCTGCGCAAGATTACTATGCCATTGTAGGTGAGAACCTGATGAAATTTGCACAGACCAGTGGCTACGTGGGCATTATTGTAAACGGCTATATTAGAGACACTTTTCAGATAAAAGACATTCCGGTGGCGCTTTATGCGCTGGGTACGTGCTCACGCAAATACATTCCGATCACTCAGGGAAAACGTGATCTGAGCTTGTCGTTTGGGGATGCGACTTTCAAACCGGGTGACTACGTTTACGCCGATACTGATGGCATCATTGTCACGGCAAAAAAAATCTCTGGCTAAGTTGTTGCTTAGCCAGCACAACTACTAAGCAGATGCACGCCCGCATGCTCGTTGCATTATCCGATATCGGCAATCGGACGGCCTACAATCGCTTCATTCGATGACCCTCTGCATCGTACAGCGGCGACATACTGACAACGGCCGAAGCCAACTCTCCAGCAATATCCACTTCAACTATAGCGCCAGCGATGAATTCAATTGCTTGACTGGCATTGGAGATTAATTTATTTGACACTTGAGCCAATGCTATGGGTTTTCCTATCCGATAACCAAATGCGCAGGATGTCGTCTTACCAATAACAATGTCGTTAAATATTACTGGCTCATGCCCTAACGGGACCACAGATTCGTCTGTAAATGTCAGAGAGACAATTTGCAGCAATGCACCCTCATGCAATCTTTTTTGCAAAGCCTCGTATCCGGTAAAACCACCCGTTGGGCGGGTAAAACTGCTCAAACCAACATCGACGGGTGTTACATCTGAATCCAGCTCATGACCCATCGCCCGAAAGCCTTTTTCTATCCTCATGGATGTTTGTGCGAATAATCCTGCAGGCTTTGCACCTGCATTTTTGAGTGCCTTATACAATGCATTTACATCGCCACTGTTACACGCAATCTCCCAACCGGCCTCACCCACATAGGACAACCTTGCTACTTTCACCTTAATACCAGCAAGGGTTGCATCCGCGTGCTTAAAAAATGCAATGGTACCTAGAGCTGCCCCTAAAGATGCACTGATAGACATAGCATCTGGCCCCATCAATGCCAACGCAGCATAGTCTTCGGTAACATCCGATATCACCACGTCATATCGTGTTGCACCCGGCGCACCATCTACCTCCCGACCGGACGCGGCCCGACTGAACGCAGCCCGACCGAACGCGGCCCGACAAAACCATGTCATGTCTTTTTTGATGGCAGTGGTTCCAACAAATAGTCGATAGTGGTTTTGAGTGAATCGTTGAACAGTAATATCACTTTCATAAGTACCGTTAGCGTTTAGTACGGCAGTGTAAATCACGCTGCCGGGAGGTCGATCTACAAATCCGGCACAAACCTGCATCATAAAGGCTTGTGCATCCGGACCAATAACATCAATTTTACCAAATGAAGAGAGATCGAAAACAGCTGCACTTTGATGCGCTGCCAGGACTTCCGTTTTTACATTGTCAAACCAATCTGGCTTAGCAAAAGTAAGCTTTGGCTTTGAGTCAGCATTAAAATAAAGTGGTCGCTCCCAGCCATAAAACTGACCTGTGAAAGCCTGATCGTCTATAAACTCTTTATGCAAAGGCAATCGATTTATATTTCGTGCTGTTTTAAGTTGTTTGGCAGGGTATGCAATATCGTAGTGAGTACCCAGAATTTCAGGAGCGCGTGCCATTAAGTGATCAATAGAATTAAACACGGGAGCAAATCGCTTGGCGTCAGCCTCACTTAAATCGTATGCGGGAGCGCCGTGAACTATACAGTGGGCTAAGTTCATGCCCGCACCACCACCGGACGCCAGCCCAACTGAATTCATGCCACAACCCAAAAACAAGCCTTGGGTTTCTGCTGTTTCACCCAACATAAACGTACCGTCCGGGGTAAAACTCTCTGGGCCATTAAGCAGCATTTTAACTTCTGCATCTTCGAGAACAGGCAACCGATGCAGCGCATGCTCCATCATCGGTTGAAAATGATCCCAATCTTCTGGTAACAGACCAAACTCAAAATTATCATCCAGTACACCGGGTTCTATCGGCTTACCCATGGGCTCGAAACACCCCACCAATAAACCGCCAGAGTCATCACGTATATACAGACTGCTATCGTGATCGGATAAAGTGGGTGTATTGCCTGTAATGCCAGCTATTGGTTTGGTCAACAAATAGAAATGCTCGCAAGCCAACGCAGGTACTTCAGAGCCTGCCATTGCACCTACTTCCCTTGACCAAAGACCGGCACATAGGGCAATGGCATCACACTTAACTGTGCCTTGAGTAGTTTCAACTCCACGCACTCGCCCGTTCTGCGTAATGACGCCCGTAACTCCAGTATCTTCGAATATCCTGGCACCGGCAGATTTTGATGCTTTAACAAGGGCTGCACACACATCACTTGGTGAGACTCGCCCATCATCGGGCGACCATACCGCACCCAATACATCATCCCCATTCATCAAGGGCCAACGTTCGCAAGCCTCATCGACTGAAATTGACTTTGCATCGATACCGTAGGCACGTGCCAGCGCTGCTTGTCTTTTTATGTGGGTTAAGCGGTCAGGGTTGGTGGCAATCGACAATGACCCTTGCTGAATCCAACCGACGGACTGCCCTGTTTCTTTTTCCAGCTGACTGTATAGCTCGACAGAGTATTGAATCATACGAGTCAGATTGCGCGAATGTCTGAGCGCTCGCACTTGTGCCGCCGAATGCCAGGTAGTGCCCGATGTTATTTTGTTTCGCTCGAGCAAAATTGCATCACTGACACCCATGTCAAACAGATGATAGAGTGTTGAACACCCCATGATGCCACCACCGATAACAATGACAGAAGCATGTGAAGGCAAACCATCCATTTTTTTGTTCTCGCGCTTACGCTCTTTAGGCATTCAACTTTCGCAAACTTTTCTAATCATCAATTTGTGGTATTCCACCACAGCTTACGTTTCTTTCTCGATAGCGACTCGGTAATGCTTAAGATTTTCGAGTAGCATATTTTTAAATTCATCTGCGTAATATTCAACGGCTTCATCGTGCATTTCGTCGAAGCGCTCCAGGGTACCTGTCTTCTGAACAGTAAGGAACGCGCAGAAGCGTGAAGCGCCATACATAAAGGCCGAGTTAACCATTGAAGACTCGGTGTCGTTTAGTTGTCTATTAGCGTTGTCAATAAAACGATCTGCCATTTTTCGAAAACGGCGATTTTCATCAGATTCGGGATTAGTGTCAGGCTCATTCATAGTTTCTCTCACCATCGTTGTTTCACCAACTTTGTCTCACCATAACGCGTCTTACCATAGGCGGCTAGCTAGCTTATGCTATCGTTCATATCATTCTTATACCTAGCAGGTCACCAAAGTGCAAGAACTACTAGAGCTACAAACTGGGCAAGTCTCTTTTCTTAGTGGCTTGCTTGCTGGTTTCTCCCTTACGGTTGCTGCGAACATTCTGCAGGTTGAATCCACCCGCCCAATACGCACCGTCTGCCTGGTGCTTTTATTACTTGCCACGCTTCTGTTCCTGATTTCTCTGTATGTTGATGTTAGGTTAACAATTGAAGTTGCTTCTATTGCAAATATTAGCGCGGAGACAGAGCAAGTTATTAGTAGTACCCGGTTTATTGGAACGACGAGCGCAACCTTAGCGCTAGTCGTGTTCACAATAGCCATCGGCCTGCTCGGTTGGCTGGCAGGATCAGTCGCGGGCATAATTAGCTCAATCCTTGCCATAGGCACGCTAGTTGTACTTGGCTACGTCTGGAATATGATGACGTTAATAGTTTGAGACACTATAGTTTGCCCCAAGTGCACGGGGCGGTTTTTATTGGAGAAGAGAAGATACGAAATGATATTGGGCATGGACCAACAGTATGAGTGCTCGCTGTAGAATTCTATTGTGCTGCTCAGGAACGGGTATACTTTAGCTATCAAAAACATTACCTAATTAGATTTATTTACCGGGACATGAAATGGGACTCACACTAGCTCAATCAAAAGACATCATTACACACGCGCTTGCCGAACAAAAAAAACAGGGCTTTAAACCAATGGCCGTTGTGGTGCTTGGGGACGGAGGCGCGATAAAAGCCAGCGAAAGCCAGGATGGCACCAGCCAGATTCGCCCAAAAGTTGCCCACGGCAAAGCCTTTGGAGCGTATTCTGTGGGCATGGGATCACGAGCATTATTCGAACGTGCTAAAGCCGAGCCCTTTTTTATTCAAGCACTCAACAGCCTTTGCGACGGCGCACTAGTCCCTGTACCTGGTGGTGTATTAATACGATCTAAAGATGGGGACCTACTCGGAGCTGTCGGAATCACTGGCGATATATCTGACAACGATGAAGCCTGTTGTGTAGCGGGTATTGAGGCGGTTGGGTTAGTTGCTGAAACGGGTGGTTAACAACCTTTTTGAATCTTGAGATTTGTAGTCAAGCTTACTATTGATTATGTTATTGATCGTCGCGCCGGTATGCACCAGCGCGCATCTTGACACTATCTTCAATGATAGATGCGATCGCTGCAACACAAACCAGAAAACCCGATATTGGCACAATAGCAATAGCGTATTTTTTAGGCATATAGTTAGGCTTATATACAAGCTCACCATTCTCCCAGGCGAAATACCACATCTCCCAGTATTTGCCACCCATCGTATTAACCGCCTCAATACCATAGATTATCATCACTAATCCTAAGCAGAAAATTACAAGCGTCCAAAACTGTTGGATTATAAAGGCAGCTTTAATCGGTAACCATGAATAAATAAGATTAAGTGCAATGTGATCCTTGTCTCTGACGGTCAATGCTAAAGCCAAAAAGACCAGCCAGATATTGCTTAGCACGGTTAAGAGGTCTCCCCAAACAGGCGGATTTTCAAAAACGTACCGCATAACAATGTTATAAACGGCAAATACAACCATTGCCAACAAAAAGAAAGCACAAAAAGCGGTAAGAGTTTTTTTAACTGCACTATCAATTATCGTAATTATCTTAATCATAGCTGCTACACCACCTATTCCTTCAGATTCTACTATTACTCTCGACGCTCAATTGAAACTTAATCATTAGGAAAAACCTAAAAGACGCGGTAAAAACATAGTGAGCTGTGGCACTACAATTAGAACAAACAGTAGTGCGAAAAGCGCTAGCAAATACGGCAGCATGGCAACAGCAACTTTTTCTAGCCTTACCTTGGCGATCGCACCCGCAGTAAAAAAAGCAACACCAACTGGGGGTGTTACAGAACCGATAAGAAATCCAACAACCACGACTAGTGCGGCTTGAACATCAGGATAACCTGCCTTGACCATAACATCCACCAGAACCGGCCCTACAACAATAATGTTGGCAGCGGAATCCATGACCATACCCAATAAACAAATAAACAATACCAGCACGAAGACAAACAGCAATGGATTGTGTGAATAGCTTAATAACCATTGCTCTAAATCATTGATCGCTCCCAGCGATGTTAACAGCCAACTAAATGGGCCGGATGCCGCTATAATGATAAAAACCATCGCAGAGTTACGAAACGCTCGTATAAAAGCACCTTTACAATTTTCCCAAGTAATAGTTCGATAGATGAACAGACCAACAAATAAGGCAATTGTCGCGGTCAATGCCCCAGCTTCAACCACGCCAGCAACACCGAATACAACCGAACCGACAAACACTACTGGAATAAGAAGTGCAAAGGAAGACCTATAAAGCGAAGTGGCCAGCGCTCTGAAACTAAACGCTTCTTCGTTACGTTCAAAGTTATTTTTTTTCGCAATGATATAGTTGATAACCATCAGCAGAATACCAATCATCAAGCCCGGAATAATGCCACCGGCAAACAAAGCTCCAACAGAAATCCCACCTGCGTTAGCCAACACTATCATCATGATGGAAGGTGGAATGATGCCACCAATGGTAGAGCTGACAGCAGTAATCGCTGCGGCGAATGCAGCTGGATAACCCGCTTTCTTCATAGCAGGAATAAGCAGCGATCCAACTGTGGCGGTATCGGCTACCACTGAACCGTTCATTCCCGCGAAAAACATAGACACCAGCACATTCGCCTGCGCCATGCTACCGCGCATCCGACCAATCATACGTTGACTTAAATCCACCAAGCGATCAGTGATTGTTGCACTGGTCATTAACTCGCCTGTCAGCATGAAAAACGGAATGGCTGTCAATGGAACAGCATCTATCGCACTGAACATTTGACTGGGAATGAGAATCATCGGTGCAGCATCGGTGATGAGTATGTATACCACCGGGATTAAGATGAGTGTGAAGCCTACCGGAGCACCTAGAAGAATTAGAATAACAAGTACGATAAGTAGAAAAACGCTTTCCATCGTGAGCTGTTTCCAATCGTTCTAGTTAATAAAGTGAATCAACATCGTTCTGGCCAGTATACGATAGCCAGAAATAAAGAAGGCGCGGTTCAACGCCGCGCCATCTTCGATACAGACAGTTAACTTTGTAGCAAATTACAAAGCACCCGCCTCTTTTAACTGAGCAATGAAATCTGTCATGTCTTGCTCCTGAAGCACTCGCTCTGCAGTTTCTGGGTCGAAGGAACCCTTTGCGTTTAGCCAAGCATCAATAGCACCAGCCCGCCAAAGTTTCATTTCATCTTCAGTTGGCACGTACCATTCTTCTATTTCTGCTTTGATTGCATCTTCACCTGCGGTTACCCAATTACGATCAAGCTCCTGAACTTTTTGACCAAAAGCGGTTGCTGCCGTATGGAGCCACTCCCTTTCCTGGTCGGTTAAAGCGTCGTACTGGCGTTTGTCCATAGACAATTGATTACCAGACCACGAACCACCAATCTCTGTAAAGTACTTGGCTACCTCGTGCAACTTAGCAACGTGTTGCCAAGGGGTAGCTACATACTGACCTGAAACAACACCAGTTTGAAGACCTTGATATAGCTGGGCCCAATCATATGGTACAGGCACAGCACCCCAATTCTTAACCAGCGTGTATTCAATTGGGCTTTTGGTCACTCGCCACTTTATTCCTTTCATGTCATCGGGAACATGAATGGGACCGTGAGCATTTCCAAGCTGTCGAAAGCCACCACTTGAGTAAACTGTTAAACAAACATGGCCAGCCTCTTCAGCAGCAATATCACACTGCTTCTTCGCCAACCATTCCGAAGAAATGCGATCTGCATCTTCAATACTTTTAAAAATGTACGGAAGATCGAAAACAGCGAGCGCTGTTCCAAAATTACCGAAATTAGCCGTGGAACTAGTCCAAAGTGAGATTAAGCCCTGGTTTGCCTGTTCACCACAGCTTTGTTCACTGCACAAAGACTTTCGATAATGCGGTTCGATGGACATTTCACCACCTGATGCTCGTTCAAGCGTTGGAATCAGCGCCTGATCAATGGCATCACCAATGGGCATGCCAATAAACCCAACAGTTCCAAGCTTCAATACCTTTTCGGCATAGGCAGATTGCGCACAACATGCCAATGCAGCACTAATAGTTAAGACCTTAAAAAAATCTTTTCTTTTCATAAGCTTACTTCTCCTGTTCTTTGCACAAATACCAGTGATATAGCTCGATCTTTTCATATTGCTCTACGTAGTGAAAGTGACAGTTAGATTAAAACCACGGGACAGAGACAAGATTCCGTGACAGAATTGATGTCGATGCTCAACGACGGCTATACGCTGGCGTGAGTTTTGAACCTCTCGTTGCAAGCTACTGCTCAAGAAGCTAATGGAGATATAGTGGTTGGTTCCGTAACTCAGTCCAAGTTTGTACTGCCCGACAGGTCTGATCTAGGACTGAGAGATCAGATTTGCGAATTGGTTAGTGCTGCAATCACGTCCCAAGTACTTTCCCCTGACAAACGCCTGCCATCATGCAGAGAAATGGCAGAGCAACTTGGCGTCTCAAGAAACACCGTATTCGCTGCCTACGGAAGATTAATTGATCTTGGTTTAGTTGTGGCGCGTGATCGCTCTGGATATTATGTAAACCCATTGCTTGAAGAAAAAATAATTTCTGATAGCAGCCCAACAGTTAGTTCCGGTAAACAAACAACAGCGCCAGTTCATTTTGAATCATTGGGCTTGGTACCGGTTGATAATCCACTCAACTGGACAAGCTACCCATACCCGTTTATTTACAATCAGATTGACCCAGATCTTTTTCCAGTAGACAGCTGGCGCGAATGCACACGTTTGGCTCTCGGTACTACCCAAATGCACACTTGGCGAGATGACTCTGTGGAGAGCGATAGTCCTCAGCTGGCTCAACAGCTCAGACAACGCCTACTCAGTTCACGCGGTATTTACGCTGATGAAGATGAAATACTGATTACGCTGGGCGCACAGAACGCACTTTTCATTATTGGTGCAACTTTTGCGCACAAGAACAAACCTATTGCCATTGAAGACCCTGGTTTTTTTGGAGCTAGAAACGCATTTAATCTCACTGGTAACCGTATTATTGGTGTACCCACTGACGATCAAGGACTGATGGTCGATGCTATACCTACTGGTTGCCAATTGGTTTTTACAACGCCAAGCCATCAATTCCCAACGATGGTCACAATGTCTCAAGAAAGGCGCGAACAACTCTTGGAATCAGCCGATGCTAAAAATTACCTAGTCATTGAAGATGACTATGAAGCGGAGATGAATTACCTGAACAACCGATCTCAATCTTTGCGCGCGCTGGATAAAAACAATCGTGTTATTTATATTGGAAGTCTGTCCAAAACAGTTTCCCCGGGCATACGACTGGGCTTCATGGTAGCCCACAGAGACATAATCAAGCACGCACGAATCGTCAGGGGCGTTATGATGAGACACCCGCCCACCATCGTTCAGGAAGTGGTGGCACTGTTTTTCAGGCTTGGTTACTACGACTCACACATTCGAAATATCGAACGGCGCTATAAAAAGCGCTGGCATGCCATGAACGCATCAATCGAGAAACATCTTGGCATGCTTCATCGCACCAAAACGCAGGGCGGCACGTCGTTCTGGCTCACGGGCCCTCAAGGATTTGACGCAACAGAGCTCAGTATAAGACTGAAGGGCAAAGGAGTACTGATCGATGTCGGGGAGCGATTTTGCTTAAACGGCGACAATAGAAGCTTCCGGCTAGGATTTGCTTTTGTTCCAATAAAAAAACTCGATGAAGGAATAAAGCTAATAGCTGAAGAAGTCAGACAACTACTTTGATCGAGCCCAATTCTACATCCCGTTAGAAATAATTTCCCCTATACTCTGTCCTTTCAAAAACTTACATCTGTCTCTTACCGCACCAACGAATTCGCGCTACATTTTCTAGCACAATGAACGACTACCTTCACAAATGAGCCCCTGCCAGCCTTTTAGCATAGACATACCCAACGATACGCTCGACGAGATTCAAACACGTGTGCGCAACTACCCATGGCATGAGATGCCAATAGATGGCGGTTGGAACTACGGTACAAATCTGGATTACATGAAGGGGTTGTGCGATTACTGGGTATCTGAGTATGACTGGCGTAAAGAAGAGGCTCGACTAAATCGCTTTTCACATTTCAAGGCCATGATTGATGGTATCGACCTTCATTTCATTCATGAAAAAGGCAGTGGCTCTAACCCGACTCCCTTAATCATAAGCCATGGCTGGCCCGGCACTATTGTCGAGTTCCTGGACTTCATTGACTTGCTGGCCCACCCGGAAAATCATGGTGGTAAAGTTGAAGATGCCTTCGATGTTGTCGCCCCATCACTACCAGGCTTCGGATTTTCAGGGCGTCCACCACGTCCTTACGGTCCAAGAAAAATGGCGGACATTTTTAATAAACTAATGACAAATGTACTAGGCTACGAACACTTCATTGCCCAAGGAGGTGACTGGGGCGGTGCTATTTGCAGTTGGCTAGGCTTCGATCACGCCCCTGCTTGCTCAGCCATACACATTAATATACTAACTATGCGGCACAAAGACGGCCCGCAAACCGTTGAAGAGACTGCATGGGCTGCACAATTTGAACAAGATCAAATTATGCAAAACGGCTACCGCACCCAACAAGCAACCAAACCTCAAACACTAAGCTACGCCATGATGGACAGCCCTGTTGGCATAGCTGCCTGGATAGTAGAGAAAATGCATGGTTGGTCTGACATCAAAGACGACAATGTGGAGAGTGTCTATACCAAGGATCAATTACTGACCAATATCATGATCTACATTGTCACCCGCACGTTTAACTCTGCGTCCTGGATATATTACGGCCGTCGTGAAGAAGGTGGAAGGTTACTATCGCCTGAAGGCAAAAGGGTGGAAGTGCCAACCGGTTGCGCGGTATTTCCAAAAGAACTCCTGGCATGGCCACCTCGAAGCTATGCCGAGCGAATCTACAACATAACACAATGGACTCAAATGCCACGCGGTGGGCATTTTGCAGCCATGGAAGAGCCGGATCTATTGATTGAAGACATACGACAGTTTGTTCGTAATTTAAGCTAGAACCTACTCAAACCGCGTCTATATCACGTTTTACACCGTGTTCCAGTAACCAGCGCTCATATTCAATCAGGGTTTGTTCCGGCCTGACAAAGGCCCAGTTCGCATCTCATCAAGGTTGCTAATTCATAACCATTCCATACGTCACAAAACCCACCCCACTACCCGCCGTTCTCGATCTAGTACACAAACGCTCATTGGAAATGGTTGTTTCTACGGCCGATACTCAATCAACAACGGAATTGATGCCAGTTGATAAATAGTCGCTATTGGAATGGCGGAGTCCAAACTAATAGAGAGTAGCTAGAATGAAATTTATTAATAGAAGAGCAACAACCGCAGCCGCTTGCTCTATAGCAGTCTTGCTTGGCGCATGTGGTGGTAGTGGAACAGAAGGCTACAACCAACAAAATCAGCCGGACTTAGGCGCAGCCAGTCAAACCACAGCAGAGTTGGACGTGCCAACCTTGTTCGATTGGTCTAGTGACAAGCAAATCAAACTATCACTTGCTCTACACGATGTTAGTGGCGACGTCGCCGCAAACACACGCGTGTCTGTATACGACATGCCACAAAGTGCAGTGGATGATGATCGTGAACCAAACGACTTCGAACTCCAACAAGTCGCTGAGATTTTTTCCGGATACACAGACAATGAAGGCCGTATAAATACCACTGTGAATGTGTCTGCGCACGCCTTGTCGACTGAACATGTTTATGTAAAAACAAAATTGATTGGTGTCGCAGCAACAGCTGTAGTACCAGTTGATGAAACCTCTGCAGAAGGAGCACAGGCAACTTGGGTGTTTGGTCCGGCAGGTGTTGCGACTGAAATAGTTGATCCTGTTAATCCCTCAGAATTAACCGGTGAGCCCGTATTTGATTTTCAGAGCCGTAGCGCTGCTACCGCTGGTTACTTTTTGGAACCGTTCAACCAGAATTATCATTGGTACTATGGGCACTTGCCGCGTTCACAATGGGGCACTGTGTGTAATGTAGAAACTGATACAGCCGGGACTCAGTGCCGCTCATCACTGTATAAGACTCAATTTATCAAACTTGCAGAAATTATTCAGGAAGGCACTAAGCCTGCTGAAAAATACCTTAACGCTAGCCAGGAACAACGTAGTTTGGTTTTCAATAAAAAAGCCAAAGTAACAGTCAGCTTTCTTCAAGAGAGTGCCGGTTATCGCAATACACTGGGTTTCTTCAAATACAACTCCGCCGCTGTTCCAACCGATGAGGCATCGCTTGACTCTGCTACCATTTTGTTTCCAAACACTTCCTACAGAGGCAGTGGCGGTTACATGCAATCTGGCGACTCAGTATCTCTGGGTGAAATCGATCCGGCAGGTGGCGAGGATTCGATTGGATTTTATCTGAATGCAAATGGTTGGTTGTATAACCGAGGCCAAGGTACAAATGGACAGCGCTTCTACTCATTAGATGCTTTGAACCCGGAAAACGATAAAACTGACGCTAAGCACATGTTGTTAATAGCGAATGATGAAATTGACACAGCGAGCAACACACGACGATTGTGGTTAGCAGTGGAAGACATACGCTTTGACACCGGCGAAAGTGATCGAGACTACAATGATCTGATCGTTCAATTGGATATTTACCCCGCCGACGCACTGGTGAATGCAAACCTGATTCCCGATTTAAGTGAACAAGACAACACAGTTGCTGATGCAGATAACGACGGTGTATTGGTGGCTGATGATGTCGATGACAATGACCCCAAGCGTGCATTCGTTCGTTACTACCCTGCTGAAAAAGGCTGGGCAACTTTATTGGCAGAGGACAACTGGCCAGTGCTGGGTGACTTTGACATGAACGACATGGTTGTTCGATACAAAGTAAAAGAAGTATTTGATAGCAAAAAACGGGTTAAAGATATTTCGATTAAGTATATTCTGGAAGCTCGCGGTGCTGCATTTCACAACGGTTTCGCAGTCTCCTTCGGAGATAACGCGTTCGCTGATAACGTTGAATCGGCATTATTAAACAGTGCATCAATTACTCCAATGGCTGACCCAAGTAAGCTCGCTTTTCAGATCTTTGACGACGCCTGGACATACGCCGAACGGGGTGAGGCCGGTTGCTGGACATTCAACACCGTATCGGAATGTGCCAACCGCGATGCTTCAGAGTTCTCCTTAGAACTAACCTTTGAAAATGCAGTTGAGCTATCTGACATTGGCCAGCCACCTTACAACCCTTTCCTGACAGCGCATAAAACCGCACAAGGCACAGCAGGCTATACCCGTTTTGATTCGGACAACACAGCACTTTACACTGAAAGCGGAGAAGTGAAGGATTTTGAAATCCATATGCCGAATCACCAGCCAACTCAGGGACAAGATGTTTCTATGTTCGGTACCGGTGATGACGCGTCAAATGGTGTTGATCGCTTTTATGTATCTAATAACAATTTACCGTGGGTGTTAAACGTGCCTTATCAGATCTATTATCCAGAGGAATACGTTGATATCGGCATGGCCTACCCAGAGTTCCCCGAGTGGGTTGCCAGTGGTGGTTCAGCACACCGGGATTGGTATTTAGCACCGGCGGATAAGTTCTTTTTGTACGACGCATCTACTACAAGCGCTGATGCAGATGATGAAAGCCAAACATCTGGTCCAGCAAGTGAGAACCTAAGCCTAAAAGCCACCTCAAATGGACGAAGCTTACAACGTGGTTCCAGCTATGCCAACGTTCATGACAGCGACGTAGATACAATTTGGACTCCGGCCTATAACGGCGGCCGCGCTTCATTAAAATGGCGTGATGGTCCAGAGAAAATGAACACCGTCGTCATTAAGGAAGCTGCAGGATACGAAGGTGCAGTGCGCGACTGGCGCTTGGTTGATCAATCAACTGGTTACGAATTTGCACGAGGCACGGGACTCAATAGCTCAGCTCCTGGTGTCGCTTTAATTAAATTTGAAACTCGGGAAGTTCGCAAACTAAGCTTTGTAATTGATAACACTAATGACAATGCCAAGTTCGCTATCTCCGAATTTGAAACTTACCTTGAATAAGTATTTCTTACTAGTAAAAGTCTTACTAGTTAAAGTTTACTAGTTATAGTTTCACTAGTTGAAGTTCTTTTAGAAAATAGTTTTATCAGGTAAAGAATGGGTAGCAGATTAATGAAATGCTAAGCAAAATAGAACTATGGTCTGACAGGCTGCCGACTGGCTCGGTATGTTTGTCAGACCATTTTTATGAGCACTGGTTAACCCTATACTATTTTTTTCTTACGCGTTCCAACACCGCAATGGTAAGAGCGAATATCACAAAAAAGCAAAGCACCGCTTTAGAGAAAATTTCCATCGTTCCTTCAATTTTCATTGCGTGAACAACAGTTCCCAACACAGTGATGGTTACCAGCGTCAAATGCACGTAGTGCCACATGCGTGGCTTCAACGGTAACTGTCGACGAATCACAACCAATCCAGCTGCGACAAAAATACTCCACATCGCCACGACTCCCCAAACTGAAAATGGGGTTGCCGATGTAAATAACAGTGCATCAATCACATCTGGCGGACTGGTTATCCAAAGTCCTACTACATGGCAAACCACCAGTATTACCAACGAGCTACCGGTCCAGCGATGAATCTTCTTACTGGTCTGAGGTGAAATACCCGGAAGGTATGATATTGCCAGCAGTGGTTGTAAGAGCAATATAACCAAAGCAGCAATACCAGCGAAACCGGCAATAATATAGACAGGCTGACGCCAGGCAAGTAAGGGGCTATTAGCAGCAGCAATAAATGGCACGACGACTAAAGCGACAAGTGCAATCCACACCAAGACCGAACGGGCGTGCTTCATTTTTTAGTATTACGTCTTAAGAAGCTCTGTGAAAGTGTCGGCTTTTAAGCTGGCTCCAGTACAAAATGCGCCGCCAGTGTTGTGTCCTTTGAGTCAGCCATAATCGGGCGTAAGAACACCGTTTTAAAATCTGCACTGTCATAAGCAAGGTGCCCATGTGCCTGTCCGAACGCGGGAACAATTTGGGGCATATCCAGACGATACTCGCCGTTCTCATCAGTCAGGGTTGCGCCATGACTACGTTCATCACGCTCGTGACCTTCGGTTGTGTGCGCCCAAATTTGGATACGCTGCCCTGCCAAGGGTGCACCATCGCCAGCTCGGCGCACAGTGCCAGTCATCAGAAACCCACCGCCACCAATGCGATCGACTATGGGCGCACCGGGCAGGTAGTTGTTAGACCCGCCTCGCATGGATTTTGTTGCAGCAACGTTATTGGCTTGAGCTTGACCTATGAATGCTGGAGCGGCTATAAAGCCAGGCGCAACAGACGTTGCCACAGCAGTGGTTAAAAATTGGCGGCGATTGATCAAGCGCTTTGTCATATTCTTTCCTGATTTAAATTTGCTTGTTGAACCAGGCTAGTGCACTGGATACTGATTACTGAATGCCAGGCACCGGTCCACAAGTTCACGTCACAAGGTACTAGCCAACAGCCGCTGAAACGCTGCCGCAAGTGACTGGTCTTTAATACTACAGATAACCCTGACAGGCTTTGCAAGGTATTGTTCAATTTGCAGGTTAATTCTCCACAATATTTGCACTTTTCACTCGCTCAATACGCAATTGTAAAAGCGATTTTGCAACCAGCTAAACAAGCTATAATTCTTGGCAGTAACCCTTGGCTATAACCCGAGCATTTGCCGTGCTTGAGAAGGCTGGGCTACAGGCCGCTCGTACGTTTCACACAGATCGACCACACGCTGCACCAGCGCTGCGTTCGAGGGGGCTAACGTATGCCTATCCAAACGCACATTGTCTTCCAACCCTGTACGGGCGTGCCCACCTGCTGCTACACACCATTCATTCACTATGGCCTGCCCGGCCGCTATGCCAGCTGCACACCACTCCACATCGGGAAGCAAACGCTTTGTGGTTTTAATATAAAAGTCAAATACATCTTGATCGACTGGCATGGCATTTTTTACACCCATAACAAATTGAATGTAGGGCTTGCTTCGCAGTCGACCATCACCGCACATTTTGGCTGCCTGAAAAATATGGCTCAGGTCAAATGCTTCAATCTCAGGAAGCACATCTTGCTGTAGCATTTCTGCTGCAAGCCAATCGACCAAATCCGGGGCATTTTCATAGATACGAGTGGGAAAATTATTAGACCCAACCGTTAACGAAGCCATATCTGGCTTTAAAGGCAACATACCACCACGCTCTTTACCGGCACCAGATCGTCCACCAGTAGAAAACTGGATGATCATTTCAGGGCAGTGTTTTTCAATACCAGCTTTTAAAGCTGCAAATTTCTCAGGGTCGCTTGATGGTGTTTCATCATCATTGCGAACGTGTGCATGGCAAATGGACGCGCCAGCTTCAAAGGCGGCATGCGTACTCTCAACTTGCTCACTGATGGTTGTTGGCACGGCCGGGTTGTCCTTTTTGGTGGGCACAGAACCCGTTATTGCTACACAAATTATGCAAGGCTTTGCATTTAACGACATTTTATTGAATCTCCATCATAGTGGGCTATTTGATTAGCAATAACGCAATTCAAGGCACAACTTGTCTCTAAAAATCTGAATCCTTCAACGTCAAACTACATTAACCAGTTACAGCTAACAATATTTAATCCAATTTTCTAATTCATGAATGTCATTCTGTCTGTATCAATCATTTACTTAACCTGTTCAAAGCAAGAAGTGGCACTTGCACGGCAGTAATGACGTCAGGGGAGCCTGTTAATTGACGACACATACAATATACCTTATTAAAGCGTTAGTATGCGCAGGCCAACGCAACAACTGACACAGTGAACTAGCTGCCTACACCAGTTTATTGATAGACATTAATTCACCAAGCAACTAATATCTAGCCACTATCTATTTAGTTCGCGCCATTAAGGAGATACAGCATGAGCACAGGCACTAACACATCCATACAAGCTATTACTTTTTCAACTTTGGTGCTCGTGACCAGCCTGTTAGCAACGACAACAGCGCATGCAGACGTGGGTGACTTTTCAGCCAGCCTTAAAGGTGGCCAAACGCTGATTAGTGACATAGACGATGTTACCGTCGATGAGGATTCATCAGCCGGCTTTAATTTCGGCTACCAGTTCATGGACAACTGGTCGGCAGAAATTGAGTACATAACAGGAGGAGTTACCTTAAGTGCAAATGTACGAAGCATTGATGTTGATGTTGTTACCACTGCCGCCTACGCCACTTACCGCTCCACAACGGGCGACTTCTACTTCACCACGCGTATTGGTGTGGTTCAACTCGAATTAAAATCTAATTCAACCGTTCCCGATGCATCTGACACTGGGCTAAGCTACGGCGCTGGAGGTGGTTACAAAGTACTACCTAATATTGACATTGAAATAGACTACACCATAGTGGATGCGGATACTGACTGGTTAATGTTGTCAGCTCGATACACGTTTTAGTCAGCCTTTAGCTGCAAATTTATGGCTGTAAATTTACGGCAAAAAAATTATCGCCCTGGCTTGATACTGATAGCTTAAGACTGATAGCTTAAGACTTCTACTTTGTCAAAATCAGGTAGTAACAAAGCGGCAAAGAATATCAACATAGCGGCTATAGCCAGCACTAAAAAGAGAGCACTGAATCCCCACGCGCTATGCAACCATGCTATCAGCGGCACAGCGCACGCCATGACTGAAAAGGTAACAAGGTATCTTATAGCGTAGGCACGACTTCGCCATTCACTGCGAGCCATTCGCCCCACTAAAACGTCGTTTATTGGAATTTGGCCAAACACCACCAACATAAACGCAACTGCAACAACAAAGGCCCCAACGCCATCAAGCTGTACCATCACGGCAAAAAACAAAGCCTGCAAAATAGCAACACAGGCAAACACAACTCGCACTGAATAGTGATCAACAAGATAACCGACAACAAGTTGCGCAAAAGCCGCCACTGAGAACACGATAAATGTGTACCAACCAATCATGGTGGCTGTGCCAGCAAATTCAGTTAAACGCTCTTCAAATATTTTTGGTAATGCGAAGGTGGTACTTTGAAAAATGAGACCACCAATGGCTGTGGTAAAAAAAATAATACCGAATACTCTGAAGAACAGGTTTCTGGAATACGGTGAGCCCACACTATTTATAGTTTCTGTGATAGACGCGTTGGTATCAGCTGCTGATGATTTATCTGATCGAACAAACCACAAATAAAGTACCCCAATGCAAACTGATAACGCGCCTGATATGACAAACGCACTGCGCCATCCAGCGCTATCTATCATGAAACCGGTAAGCAGGGCTGCGCTAGCAACACCCATGTTGCCGAATATGCCATTGATCGCCAGCGGCATACCAGTTTTGCTTCGGCCCTGCACTACCATGGCAAGACCAACTGGGTGGTAAATCGCTGCAAATATGCCGATTAAAGTAAGTCCAACTGCTATTTGCGCGGGTGAATTTGCCCTACCCGCCAATGCTGAACTGACCCCAATTCCAATGAAGAAAATCACCATCATTCCTTCCCGACTCCATTTATCGGCAAGCCATCCAGCGGGAATAGCACAGACGCCAAAGGCAATAAAACCCGGTGTTGCGTAAGGTATAAGTTGGGCGTAACTTAAATTCCATTCCTGAGTTAGTGCTAAGGCGGATGCGGTCGCGAAAATCAACATGAAGAAATGGTCGAGAAAATGACCCATATTCATAAATAGAAAGTTCAGCTTGTTACGTTGCATGCGTTGAGCACTCGCGACTTCAATGAAGCGAAGGTGTTAAAGAGTCACAATATCATTTTATACGACTATAAGGCGTTGATCTGCACTGGAGGGTTTGATATCTATATTTGCCGTACTAGGGAGGGGTTGCCCTGCAACGGATAATTTTCCGATGCAAGGATTTTAACCAAAGGTGCTACTCACCCGCGAAGCAATAAAACAGGCCATCACCGCCAGTACGTGGCAAAGCATCAGCGCCACATCCGGCTGAACCGTGAGCCGAATTCCAGCTGACCATGTGTCGATCTTCGCTCAAGCCAACCTTATCGTGGTGTCCGACTATGGCAGAACCTTCGCCGCTGCTGGTCCAGCCAGAACAGGTAGTATCGCCACCGGCAGTTGAGTATTGCCCTTGTGGAGTTGACCCGGTGAGAATGTCATGTTTATTTGGCTGTGCACCACGACCATTAACCGGCATGCCTTTTTCATCCAAGCCATTTTCCAGATTAATCGCGTTAGCATCTGAATGAAGCTCGGCAACACTGCTGGCAATCAGGACACCTTTGGCATTGTGCCAGGGACCTGAACCAATACGGTCTCGTGCATCAACACCAGGGATAACTTTAGGGCTATCACCGGAACGATCAATCTTCGCTGTAAGACTTAAATAGGCCTTCCAATTGGTTTTCTCTGAGCCGGCGGCAGCGGCAAGCGATGCACAGTGTGCATCAGCGCCTTCCAGTCCGCCAAGGTCACCACCTTTACCAGGACCGGCACTGGTGATGAAAAAAGACATATCATCCATAGCCGATGCGCTAGTGCTTATTAAAGAGCCAGTTATAGCCAAGCTGAGAGCAGCTGCGCCGACAGCGATAGTGCGGGCATTTTGTTTACCACTTACCATTTGTTTTATCTCCTGCTTTTATAAAGTTATGAATTTATTGGTACGGATTTTCTACTTTTTTAGATCCGAAATAGCAGACCTATGGAGAAACTTTCGACAGCAATAACCGATAACAGTTTCTATCATTGTGTATTTCATTCTAAATTGAATATATGCTCTGCTATGTCGTCCAATGCCGTAGCAGCTTCAGCAAACTCTCCCCACAATGGCCAAACATGCCATAGTCCCTGATTGACGTTCAGAAGACATGTTCCACCCTTGTTCTTAATAATGCGGTGCAATCGAATCGCGTCATCCAACAATAACTCACTATCATCTGCCATAACCAAAATTGGCGGTAAACAACTTAGATCGGCAAACAAGGGTGATACGGCCGAATTATTAAAGTGTGAACTATCACAGTAATAGTTTGCATACTGTTTTAAAACAGACAGAGATACAATTCTGTCATTGTCTTCATTAGCTGCAATCGAGTTACCTGAAAACGTAAAATCTATTGATGGCGACAAAAAAAAGCCGCCAACAATGTTAACATCCTGACTTTGCTTGAACTTCACCATCGAAGCCAAGCCCAAAACACTGCCAGTTGAATCCGCTCCAATAACAATTTGTTCTGCGCTATCTAATACGCTGGGCACTGCGCGGCAAACTGAAAACACATCATTGATTGCCGCAGGGTATGGGTTTTCTGGCGCTAAGCGATAGTCTACTAACACAACACGACAGCCTGTACGCAGTGCCACGCGTGCGCCCCACACCCGAAAGGTTTCAGCTGAACCTTCGACAAGACCGCCACCGTGACAATAAACGATGACTCTTTTGGATAAAGCGATTTTACCCGACAGGGCTTTGCCTGCATGGGCTTTATCAGTTTGGGCTTTATCAGTAGAACAGACTAAACACAGCACACCGCCTATATCCACGGCACTGACACTGACACCTGAAGGCGTTGGAATCGCTTTACTGGCAGCCTCCCACTCGGTCCGCTTTTGCTCTACTGATGTTGAGTCCAATACCTCGCGGGTCAAGGAAGCGCGTATCAGTTTGGCCTTATCGCTTATCATTCAGCACACACAATACTAACTATGCACACCCACAGATGCACATGTCTGACTTTAAGCTCCCGTGTGTGCCAACACCTTTTGCACACTTGCGCGTTTACGCAATAGCTCATTGTGGGCAGTACATTGCTTAAAGCCACTTAAGTCGAACCCCTCTTGAAGCGCACGCTCATAAATCCAAAAGAAATAAGAATCGCAAGCAGTGTAGTGGTCAAAGAAAAAGGTTTTGCCATCAAGCTCATTATCTACCAGTTGCATTTGCTCCATGAACATCGCTTTGGCTTTTGCTTTTAAGTCGGTATGCGCATCAGTGACTTCAGTGAACTTTGGTGGCTTATAGTGACGGGTAATGTGAGGGTGCATGCCAGAGCCGAACCAGCTCATATAAGACAAAGCTTGTTTTTGATCCCAGCTATCTGATGGAAACAAATTGGCATCAGGAAAGGCTTCAGCGATCCACGTTTGCATTGCTGCGTTTTCACTCAAGCCTTTACCATCAACCACCAGATACGGCACTTTCTTCTTTGGATTAAGAGCCGCAAATTCAGGGCTTGATTGATCATTATTTTTAAGGCTGATGATTTTGACCGTAAAGTCTGCACCCGCCTCAGCAAGCGAGATATACGTTGCCATTGAACATGCACCTGGAGCATGATAGAGCGTTATATCCATTGCGGCCTCTGATTCGCCCGGCAGATTCAGCTGGTGAGAATGCGCTTAAGCAGCAGCATCCCTGACCTCACTGACGATGGATTTGAATTCTGCATCGCTGAGGATATCGCGTTTCTCTATACCCTTTTGCTTAACTCGCGTCAGCATTTCAGTCACCATGTCGTCTTCTGCTTCACCCAGGCCCAGCTCCCCCAGTTTATAAACAATGGAAGCCTTGCCACTTTTTTTACCCAGGACGACCTCGCCACTACGACCAGTTAATGCTGGATGCGTTCCGAACATAACTAGAGGGTCTTCCATAACATATTGAATACCAATACCAGATTCACGGATAAAATTCCCGTGCCCAAGGATCGGCTTGTTGCGTGCTATTGGGATATTAGACAAAGACGACAACAAATCACCAAGCTCAGGCAACTTGTCCAGCTTGTAACCAGTCTCGTAACCATAAAGCAGATCAAGTCCAAGCATTAATTCTTCTAATGCGGCGTTACCAGTACGCTCACCTAAACCATTACCACAGCTATGCACACACTCAGCACCGGCAGTTACTGCAGCAAGTTCTGTTGCCACCCCCATACCAAAGTCGTTATGTGTGTGAATTTCGATAGGTAGGCCGGTCATGTCTTTCACCCAGCGAACCATATATTTAATAGCCTCTGGCGTGGCACAACCCATGGTGTCGACAATACCAATGGAATCTGGCATGGCTTCGTTGGTTATCGCCTTACAAAGATTTTCCAGGTCTGATTCTCTGGCACGTGTGGTGTCGTAAGGAAAAAATACCGCATACAAGCCCTGCTCTTTTGCGTAGTTAATGACTTCCTTACTTTTCTTGAAGACGTCTTCCCAAGTCCAGCCAAACTGTGTGACCAATTTCGGGTAACCGATTGGCACTTCGATGATGACCCCATCAGCACCACACTCAAGTGCCATGTCGATGTCCTGCTTCATGGCGCGTGCGAATGTAAATATTCTGGAGTTTAATCCCAGCTTGGAGATCTCTTTTATCGCCTGCGCATCTTGTGGCGATACCGCTGGCATTCCCGCTTCAATGCGCTCAACCCCCACTTCGCTTAGTTTGGTGGCAATTTTAATTTTGTCATCAATGGAGAAGACAACGCCCGGCGTTTGTTCACCATCTCGCAAGGTGGCATCATGGATCTCAACCTTTGGAGGCAGCGCCAATTCGCCACGAACTTCTGATTTGAAGTTGTAAGGACTGACCCACCATTTACCGTCTACCGAATGTGTTTCGCGCATAGGAAATTTCTCCGCTGAAGTTTAAACAAACACACTAATTTTTATCTTATATTTTGCCATTTAACATCAAAATAACGATATTATCAAGCTCAATAACTCACAATGCATGAGCCCAGGAGATTTGCATGGTCACCAGTAACAGACAGGATGTTGACGCTTCTACCCAATCAACAACGCAGCGTGCGTACCTTGCACTTCGTGATGCCATTTTGTCTGGGGACATCGCCCCTGGCGAAAAGCTTAAGGTAGAAACGCTAAAGAACACGTATTCCACTGGTGCGTCTCCTGTGCGTGAAGCGCTAAGCTTACTGACCTCTGACCAACTGGTTGAACGACGTGACCAACGTGGTTTCCGCGTTGCACAAGCAAGCAAAGAACAGTTCGAAGAAATTCTTAACCTTCGCTGTAAACTCGAAGACTTGGCTATTCGCACCAGCTTCGAAAAAGGCTCAAAGGAATGGGAAGACAGACTGGTTCTTTCCCATCACCACATGTGCCGTGCATACCAAGAGCCTGCTCATGTGTTCGAGCAATATCACAAGGCATTTCATATGGCGCTAATTAATGCGTGTGACTCTCCTATTCTGTTACGCTTTTGCGACCAGTTGTATTCGCTGAATGTGCGTTATCGAAATCTGGCCGGAAAATCTGCAGACTACGCCAAGCGGGATGTTGCCGAAGAACATAACCACATTTTTCAAGCAGCAATTGAGCGCGATGCTGATCGTGCATCGGAGCAACTGGCTTCCCACTACCGCACTACTGGCTTATACCTGGTTAACTTATTAACAATGCCTTGAGCACTCTGTTTCGCCGTGTTTAATAGACAGGCTTTTAAGAAAGCGCTTTAGCAACTATATCTTCAACAATTTAAAATCAAAATCGACGCGCAAATATTCGCCCGGTACTTTGCCTGAAAGTTCAAAGCCTTCTGGAAACGACCCGGCCTCTTGCCTCTTATAAGACATCACCAAGTCGTCGCGAACACCAAACACGGTATCTTGATCAAGGTACGGGTCGTCGTCAGGAAAAACCTCAGTGACAACAGACTTGCACCCTTTAGCATGCGCAATAAAATGTAAGTGGGACGGTCGCCATGGGTGTCGGCCCGCAGCATCCAGTATTTGTCCTACCGGGCCATCGCTCGGTACGGTGTACTCAACTGGTTTTACTGTGGTGAATGCGTAACGACCATTTTTATCAGTTGTCATTAGCGCATGGAACGAGGTGATGTCCTGGTCTTCGTCCTGGCTTGAATAAAGTCCGTTCGGGGCCGTCTGCCAAATATCCAGTGTCGCACCTTCCAGTGGTTTATTGTCAGTGTCGTAGACTACCCCTTCGACTAACAACACATCACCACCATAGTCACGCTTCATGTCTCCGCCTATAGCGAGCGGCGGTGGATTGGACACATGAAATGGACCAAGCACGGATGAGTTGGTGGCCTCTGGCACAGAATGAATCATGTCCACCAAAGAAGACAAACCCAGGACATCAGAGAGCAGAACAAATTCGTTACGTTCGGGCCCGGTGATTCTACCTGCCCATTCGAGAAACTCCAGGCCTTTGCGCCATTCATCGTGTGTTAATTGTGTTTCTCTGGCAAAGGCATGTAGATGCTGTGCCAAACTGGTTAAGACCTCTTTAGTGCGTGGATCTGTGTCTTCACCCATATAGCTGGTGAACACATCAGTGATATTGTCTTTGGTAACGTTACGCATCGATTGTCCTCTAACCCAATATAGCTGTGCTTAGCGACGGAAACACAATTAAAAGAATCAGTACCAGCAGCATCACAAACGCAAACGGTAATGCACCCAGAAATACATCTTTCAGTTTTATTCTATCGTCATTCAAGGTTGACTTGATGACGAAGCAGCTAATGCCTAAAGGTGGTGTCAACAGGCCAATTTCGGCCCCAACCACCGTCACAATACCAAACCATACCGGGCTTAGGCCCAATGATTCGATGATTGGCAGAAATAATGGAACAACGATTAAAATAATCGACGCTGTGTCAAGCAAAGTGCCAAGGAATAGCATCAGCAAGACATACAGAACCATAATCATCGCAAAGCTGAACTGGTTGTTAGCGATGATGTCCCCGAGCTCATTTGGTAAGGCTGCCAAACCCAGCATGCGGCTGTATATGGACGCTGCGGTAATTAAAAACAAAATGGCAGCAGTGATATGACCGGTTTCCACCAAGGCTTCCCAAAAGGTCGCCGGTGTCATGCGACCACGAATAAACGCGATCAACAATCCTACGGTTGCGCCCGCAGCCCCGGCTTCAACCGGAGATAGCCAACCTGTGTATATACCACCTAACACCACGGCAATTAGAATCAGCAACGGCAGTGTCTTAACAGCCACCGTTGATTTACTCATTGGTTCATAGTCTTCGGCTGGCCGACCACCAACAAAATTTGGAAAGAACTTTCCCGCAAACGCTATGGCCCCGATATAAGCCACGGCTAACATTAAACCCGGTACAACGCCTGCCAGAAACATATCGCCGACTGACTGCTCTGCAACAAACGAGTATATGATCAGCATCGCCGAAGGCGGAATGATCATGCCCAGCACAGATGAGCCGGCAACAACACCCACAGCAAAACGCGGATTGTAATCGTAGCGTTGCATTTGTGGCACTGCTACCTTTGAGAAAACTGAGGCAGACGCAATTGACGAGCCGGTGACCGCAGCAAAAACAGCGTTGGCTCCAACTGTTGCCATGCCGATGCCACCTTTAATTTTGCGAAAGCCTGCATTCATGACATCGTATATGTCATTACCCAGGCCTGCTTTGGACACCACTATACCCATAAAGGTAAACAGAGGCACCGTGGCGAACGTGTACTCCATAACGCTATCGCTTAACGCAACCTTTAACAAGTTCATGGCCAGGTCAAAGTTGTCTCGCATTAACCAGATCGAGACAAATGACACCACACCTAGTGCAATGGGGATATAGACGCCAAGGTATATAAGAATGACTATTGCAGCTACTGAAATTAGCCCTATTTCAATCGGACTCACGCTACACCACTCTTGGCAACATCGCGATCACCTTGCTCATTATTATTATCAGCAGGAGAGCCTTTGCTGTCGCCATTTTGATCGACGTGTTGATCAACCTGGGGTAGTACTACCTTGAGAGCAAACAATAAACTGCACAGCGTTGCGCTTAAAAATATGACGAGTTTTATGGGCCACCACGGGGCTGTGAATACACCGGGCACGCCGAAGTAATCACGTGTCTCAAACATGTCGAGAAATTCTGGCCAAATAGCGATAGCGATAAGCACCATAAATACGAAGGCCACAAAGTTGATCACCTTGTTGAGATAAGTACTAACTGAAGGCCAGCGATCACCCATAATCGACAAAAACCCATCGGACCTGGTCAAGCGATTTACCCTGACCACATCTGGCAGCTGTAAAAAAACAATCAATACCATTGAAAATTGAACCAATTCAACAGCACCATGAAAGGGTTTGTTAAACAGGCCACGCGCGACAACGTCATAGTTGACCACCACAACAAGCGCCAGAACAACCAGTGTGCCAATTGCATTGGCGAGCGTCGCGACACGACTACCGAGCCGTTCAATTTTTCTGAGCAGGCTGATCATTTAGATTCAATAAAACACGGAGACTGGTTAACAAACAGGTATGAAAATAATTTGGATGTTAAAAGCTATGTGGGGCGGCTTAGGCCACCCCACATATTTATACTTAAAGTTCCAAGTTAATACTTAAAGTTCCGACGCCCAATCTCGCGTTGGCGTGAATCCCGCGTCAGCCAGCTTACCCAAGTAAGCTTTCAGCATGTCAGAACCAGGCTCACCCTTTTCATCGAGACCCTTGGCCCACTCGACTGCTATGTTAGGCATGGCATTAGCCCAAGCTGCACGATCTTCAGCTGACACTTCAACAACTGTACCGCCAGCCTCTACGTAGGCGGCACGACTTTCTTCAGCACGATCCATGGCTACGCTGGCAACGTGGTCTCTGTATGCAACCGCTACTTCTTGCAGAACAACCTGAACTTCTTCAGGAAGTTTGTTCCAGTAATCTGCATTAACCGTAACGGTTTTGGAGTTAACCGCGCCGAGATCGACTTTCAGCATATAAGGAGCAACTTCTGCAATTTTGAATGTCTTGGCAGCTTCAGGCCACAACATGGCCGATTCAACCATGCCCGTTTGCAGCATGTTATAGAAGTCTGTCAGACCACCGCGTACACCGGCAGCGCCTTCAATACCTTCCAGGTAACGCATGTTCATGCCTGCACCAGCAACCTTACTACCTGCAAGGTCCATCACTGAACTCACTTCATTGGTACTGAACACTTGATAAGTATCAAGTACAACGCCGGTTGCGAGATAAACCTGATTCTGCTTTTCGAATTCTTTTTGCATGGTCGGGAATTCTTTTGCAATTTCATCCACCGCTTTTGCTACCGCTCGCGAATCGGCTGCCACAAATGGGGTCACTGCAGCAAGAGCCTGGCTAGGCAACTTTGAGTTATGAAAAATAGTGGTGACGATACCAATATCACCCAAGCCCAGTTTTACACCTTCGAGAACGCCCTTTGGCTTGACGATGGACCCGCCATAGCTTTCTTGCCAATCCATTTCGTAGTTGCCAGCTTCAGCAAGTCTTTTATCCACTTCTGGAATAAAAAAGCCAGTGAACTCCTTCACCCACATGGCCTTGGCCGGGTATCCGTCAATAACAACGGCTTTAATTTTCTCTGCTGAGTAAACAGGTGCAGATGCGATTGCAATTGCGCCGACTACCGAGGCGGTAGCAATACATTTAATTAGGTGTTTCATTTTAATACCTCTCAAGTTGGATACTGATTCAATAGGGTGCCAGTTCGAATGGTTCTTGTAGTTTTTCAATTTGCCTGCAGCTTATGCCAGTTGCCATGACTCCTCCATAACTGTCCCCGCATTTGAAAACAACTTGGACAGCGGACAATACTTTTTAGTTTCACTGGCCACTTGCTCAAGCTGATCTTGCGTCAGCTGCTGGCTATCAGATTTTACAGTCAGGATAATTCGTTCAAACGGTACTTCAACCTCTTCGGCCAATGTTACACCGCCACGATCGAAGTAGCACTTTGCATCAATTGACAAGTGACCTATATCGACACCCAGCTTAGTGGCGCATTTGTGAGCAATCACATTAGTACACCCGATAAGAGCAGACACCGCTGTGTCGGTTGGCGTGGGCCCGGTGTTTGTACCACCGCGCTCCTCTGGCTCATCAATACTGAATGAAAGATCGCGCACTGAGACATTGGCAAGCGAGTGCGATGGGCATTCTGCAGTTGCTCTTAGCACTGCCTTTGATTGTGGACTCACGTTGTCTCCTGACGTTGAATAGGGGCTACAAACAGGCGCAGCTTATTAAAGAAAGCTGCATGCATCTTCAAATGCGAATCTTGGTAGTTTTTGAAACAAAGCTGACTCATCAGCGTAACCAAGGTTGCACAGAAAATTCGACTTCCAGTTTTTATCTGCAAAAAACTCCTCGTCGACGATTTGATTTGAGAAACCAGACATGGCACCGACATCAAGACCCAAAGCACGTGCTGCAATCATAAAGTATCCACCCTGCAAAGTTGAATTGCGGTATGCGGTGTCTTCTATGTATTGAGTCTTACCTTCAAAGAAGGAACGGCGATCTTCGTGCGGGAACAAAAAAGGCAAGTGCGTCCAAAAATCCAGATCGTAGGCAATGATTGCAGTGACTGGTGCTTCCATCATCTTGTCTATATTTTTATCTTTCAAAGATTTCGCCAGTCGTTCTTTGCCGTCTTTAGACGTTACAAACACATACCGCGCAGGACACGTATTCATGCTGGTTGGGCCTGCGGCTGTGATGTCGTACAACGATCTTAATAAGTCTTCCGGCACAGGATCAGAGCGCCACGCATAGTGTGATCGCGCACCGCGCAGGATCACATCGATAGAGTCATCGTCTAGCGTTGGTTTTCTCGCACGCAACTCCCGATAGTGAGCTTGCGCTTCAGCGCGTGCCCGTTCCAGTTCCTCACCTGTCAGTGCCATTTAACCTTCTCGTGCGCCCAAAGCAGGGCCACCCATTAGCCTACAAATAATCTTCAGTTATGACGATTTTTCTCAATTCTGTCAAGTAATATCGAGATTTAGGCCAACTTCTGCGCAAAATGTTGTTATTTTGATTCAACGAGTTTCTTTACTATTCTGCTGTAAAGGATTGCATTAATAAGCGTGCGATTTGAAGTCAGCACCGATGTCGACGGTTTACGCTTGCGCAGATTGTCGTTAACATGCGATCACCATCGTTATCACTATTTCCGTGGAAATTAAATGCCAGCCTGGTCAGAATATAAAAATGCCGCTCAAGACCGTGGTTCATTGGCTTGTGAGATGTACGCCATCATCAGCACACCAATAAAACCTGAAAATCTTCAGGCTAATCTGCCCGCTCACTTGGAGTACCAGGGAGAAATGGAACTGCAGGGAAACCTGGTTATGGCAGGACCACTGTCTGACTTGACTGGTGAACTGATGGAAGGCGTTGGTATGATTATCTATCGCGCAGATTCCTTGCAATCGGCCATTGCCATGGCTGATGCTGATCCTATGCATCAAAGTGGAACTCGGGAATACACGATTCGACGCTGGCTTGTTAACGAAGGCAGCTTTCAGTTAAATATTAAGCTATCGGCGCAGTCCGTGACTATTTAAGCCTCTATTTGATCGCAACCAATACTTCTGGATTAGCATCAATTGAAGTTATTGAGTTCGCTTGTTTACACGAATACAGAATGATCATTTATTACAAAGCAGATTTTCTATGCTGCATCTTAAATTTTATTCAAAATAAATAATAGATTAGTTGGGTTTTTCATGAGAATCCCAGTGCTTTTTTTTTGCATTTATAAAATCTAATCGTATGCTAGGTCAGCTATAAACTAAATGCCGACACAATACTTAGCGCGTTTTCCTTTGCTGAAGTACCTGCACTGTCTATTTCTATACACAGTTCATCGGGGATTGGGGCATAGTTTTTGTAAGACAGGATTTCTCTCAATCGATTGACATCGGTTAACTTCCCCATTTTCTGCCTATGCTCAACCGCAATACGATTTTCCAAAGAAGCGACATCACAATTCAAAAATACCGGCAGAACCATTCCACCAGCTGAATTCACAATGTCCTTGTATCTTAGGTAAAGTTCAAGGTCATCTGGATCTTCGAAGCACCAAGTCATAATGACATACCCTTCGCCATGCGTGAAAAACGATTGCAAGGATATAATTCTTAATTCATCCACCAACTCCCAGAAGCCTGCTGCACCAAATTCCAATATGGAATTAGCCACATCAATTGTCAGATGATTATGGAATACCCGTGCATTAACAATCTGACTTAGCTCGTTAGCGATTGACAGTTTTCATGATGCAGGTGGGCCATGCAGTACGATTAAATTGGACATAACGCTCCTATGAATGTCACAAACTGTATCAAACTACAAGAATTTCCGAAATATACCCTTAGAATAGAATTCCAAGTATAGAAAATGGAAACCTAAATGGTTAACGACGAGCGAAGAGCTGTATTAAAAGTATTGGGTGGAACCGCAATCATTGCGACTATGCCTTCATTTGCGAATGGCTCAATGATTGATATCACAGATAAACGCGACCAACAAACTGTTCCGGTCAGTGCCGACTCTGAATTAATTGTTGCCCTGACCATTGATCCTGAACCGACAGTCCAACTTATTAATAACAGTGATAAGTTAATTATTGTGCGGCATGTGCACCCCGGTATCGTACACGCCGGTGAAAAAACATTCGATATCAATTCGATCTTCGCAGGTAGTGCTTATGCCATCAGTGCAGGTCGAACTCGGAGTATAAAAATCGAACCAACTTATGCAACTCAGGCCGAGGCGGAATTCCCGCGATATCAATATCGGAATCAGCCGCAAAGACTGGTATCAGTGACCGGGACAGATCGACATGGCTTAGTCGTTAACTCTTCACGCAGTTTCTTTGCGTAGGGTTCATTAATCCCGGCTACCTTTTTCGGTAGCTGGGAGTAGCTTGGTAATTAGTTTAATTTCGCTGTAACGACTAAACTGCTTGTATAGCTGAACCCATGAGCGTAAGAAAACACTTTCTGCTGTATTCCACTATCTTGTACAGAGGCATGATGATAATAACTTCCCGACGTAACAGGCAAAACACTAATCACTTCATATCCGTGCAAGTTGTGCTTCGTGATCGCGCTTTGCAGGTCGCTGGCCAGGCGTTTTTCATCTATTTTGCAATCTGATTTTTAACCCGGTCTCCTGAACTGAGACCTCTTCTCTGGTTATCTCTTTACCTTTGCCAAATAACGATTTCGATCTTTCACCGGTTGGAATGTCTTTTGTCACATATTGCAAGGCAGGTGCAAAATACCCTGGTACGCATACAACTTTGTTGACAAGTGTGTAGTCATCGTCAATACCACTATTATTTTTCGAATCATCCATTCTTTCACCTTGTAAAAGATACGCATTAGATAGTTCTAAATTCTGTCCGGCAACTGATACCCACGCGCATATACTGCACGAATTTTTTTCAAGGCGTCCTCTGTAGACATATCGTTCCCAAAACGGTCAGCATGCACAGCTTCAAGTTCAAATAAAGGCTTGCCTTGCGTTATCCAATGAGCCAGAAACTCACCCGATCCACCACCAGTGCCAATACCGACATTAAAACCAGCCGCAAGCCATAGCCCTTCATGTTCAGGTACTGGCCCTAACATAGGCAGTCCATCGGGTGTCCAGCACATCGGGCCATTGTTAGTGATCTTTATCCCCGCCTCCCCAAAGCTGGGCATACGTTCGATTAGGCGTTCAAGGTGCGGCATGATTCGATCAAGCTCAGAGGGAAACAGCTCTTCTTTGAAGTCTTTCGGAATACCATCCAAAGCCCAGAACTTAGGCTCGGATTCATAAACACCGGCCAGTACGCCATGCGCCTCTTGTCGCACACTGCAAGACACATAACTGTCACGCCAGGCGGGAACCTCAATATCCATAGCGGCAAGTTCCGGAATGGTTTCTGTGATCATCTCCTGATGCTGGGTTGCATACAGCGGGACGTTTAATTTCAAAGGAGCAAGTAGTTCTCGAGCCCAGAATGATGTGGCAACGACAACATGTTGCGCCCGAACATTGCCTTTGTCGGTTTCAAGCATCCAGGCTGCATCGTCACGATACACCGCAGTGACCGGACAATGCCTTTCGATCTGTGCACCAAAACCACGAGCAGCTTTGGCAAGCGCCTGCGTTGCGCCTGTGGGATCGACATGACCATCGGTGGGTGTGTGCGCCGCACCGAAAATCTGATCGGTTTGAATTAGCGGATGTAATTGACCAACTTCTTCAGGTGTTCTTATGTGATATGGAATGCCCAATTGGGCATAATAACTTTCATAGACCTTAAACAACTCCAACTCGCGCTTAGTGGCTGCCAGACGTAAACCACCGGTTTGGTGGAACGATATTGATTGATCACTCTCGCTCTCTGCCTGTTGGTAGGTACGAATGGAACCGGCAAAAAGTCTTGTCATGGCTGGGTACGGACCAAAGTAGGTGGTATTACCTGCCGCATGCCAGGTTGAACCAGAAGTTAGTTCGCGGCGCTCTAATAAAACAGAACCAGTCCATCCCATTTTCGCCAGCCAATACAGCACCGATGCACCAACAATGCCCCCGCCGATGATTGCGACCTGCACATCTGATTTCATTAACGAGCTCCGAGATAAGGGATATCAGTGTTCATGTTTTGCAAGATTTGAGACTGCGTAACCGCTTGTCGATATTGGGCACTCGAGTCATCTTGATAAGCTGACTTCTCATTGTCATTTGCTGCTCACAATGTTGTATGCCAGCACATCCACCGCAATATAGAGACGTATTTGCGGTAAAGTCGAGCTGCAGTGATAATGCCGAATCGATACCGCACAAACCCTCAGCAGCGAAATTATATTAGGCCAGCTCATTAATTTGATCATACTCTAAGCATATCAGTGAACTATAAGCTATGAAACTATTCTCTGAGCGTAGAAAGTCAGAAAATATAATCCTGTACTCGCTCGTCACAGCGGCGCTTCTGACTGCCGTCGGTGTATTTCCTTTGCAATACGCAAAGGCACAGGATAATCCGGATGACACATTCACTCTCAATTTGAAAAATGCGGATATCAGTACGCTGATAGAAACTGTGGCTGCTCGCACTGGAAGAACTTTTATCGTTGACCCCAGGGTAAAAGCAACGATCAATGTGGTCTCCTCCGAACCGCTTAACGCTGACAAGCTGTATGATTTGTTTCTATCTGTGCTTGCGGTACACGGGTTCGCCGCCGTGCAAGCTGGCGCATTAACTAAAATCGTTCCTGCCTCAGTTGGCATACAAAGCGCGGTCCCAATTTATAGTGAGGATTCGAAGGCAGAAGATGATCTTGTCAGTCGGGTTATTCAGTTAAACAACCTATCGGCTCTGGAAGTGGTTGAGGCGCTAAGGCCTTTGTTTCCAGAATCTGCAAGTATCAATGCCGAGACCACTAGTAACACTATTGTCATCACCGATAGTGTGGCTAATATTGAAAAATTAATTGAGCTGATTGTTTTAATGGATGAACAATAGTCAATAAACACTTAAGAAATCATTTTACCAACGACAGAATCCATTTTTTTCGCGAGTGAAAAATCACGTTCTGAAATTCCCGATACCGCATGCGTTGTCAAATCCACTTTTACTCGTCTGTACACGTTGAACCATTCAGGGTGATGATTATTCTCATCAGCATACTTTGCTACTGATGTCATAAAAGCAAATGCCTGTTTAAAGTCTGAAAACAAAAACTCTTTTTGCAGCTTACCGTCGACAAGCTCCCAACCGTTATTATTCTTGACAAATTCCAATACTTTATCGGTAGTGGCAGCCTTCAATGTCATTGGTAATCTCCTGCTTTCTCAGTGGCAATATAAATAAGAGCCAATAGAAATAAGTATTAATAGAAGTGAGTGCTAATAGAAATAAGCGTTAACAATAATGAGCGCCAATACCAAGCCATTTACAAATTCATTAAACATTAAATTTACTCTCAAGCATAGCCGCAACTCCGTCTTCTGAATTGCTAAGTGTGTGGATGGCAGCAAGAGTTTTAACTTCATCTATCGCGTTACCCATTGCTACTGACTCGCCAGCCCAGCGCAGCATAGGCACATCATTTTGGTTATCACCGAAAGCGATGGTACAATCTGGTCCGATACCCATATCAGATGCGACCTTGGCCAACGCACTGTCTTTGTTAACGCCATTAGCAGTTATCTCAGCGAACGGCGCACCCGAGGAAGAAACCTCACATTCACCCTCTAGCATCTCTAACAGTTTTACAGCCAATTCTCCACCTTGCAGCTCTGGTGTTCTAACCAATAGTTTCAGCACATCGCAATGCTGACTATTTTCAGATTCACTATTTTCAGATGCAATTTCACCTGATTCATATTCGCCACTTTGTTCCAATGTGTGAGCGCCGCCAGCTTCAGTTATGAATTTCGGTTCATACCAATGACCCAGTTTTGATTCCCAACCAAAGCTTGCTGATGGCAGACCCTTAAGTATTCGTTGCCGCATATCGATTGTCTTATCTGCAGGAATATAATACGCCCATACAATTAACTCCCTATCTCGATCATATTCATAGGCCCCATTGGAACATATAATCCGAATACCATCTGGAATTGAAAGCAGTCTTGGGATAGCTGTGTGTGAGCTGCGGCCTGTGACTACGACTATGGAATGACCATACTCGATCGTCACATGCATAGCATTTAGTGTACGTGATGAAACCTGATGATCAGTGTTGAATAGAGTTCCATCGAGGTCGACTGCGATAAGCCATTTCTGTTGCAAGCAAAATCCTCCGGTAGTACTAATTTGATTGTTTTTGTTGACTCTGCCAATCTATCTTGCTGTTCTTACGCCATCTTGTTATGCGTATAGGCTTTCATTTCGAAAATGCAAAGATAAGAAACGTAATAAACACACAGAGTACAGCACCTACTCCCATTTTGCGTCCAAGCGACGCATTCGCAATAGCTTCATTTTTGTGTTTCACTCTAAGAAGCTTTAGTTCTTGATCATTTAGTTCCGCGCAATGGGGGCATTTATCATTGTGCTTTTGGAAGTAGCTTAAGTTGCAGCGCTCACATTTTACCGAAGGCCCCTGCTTCTTCATCTGATCGAACTTGTAACCAATCCTCATCACTCATTCTCCTCGACAAACACATTGCACATTGCACATTGCACATTGCACATTGCACATTGCACATTGCACATTGTTTGGCAACAGCTGCAAAGAATGTGGGGATGTATGCTTAGAGGCCGTTATAAAAATCTCTTTACCCACAATATCCCTATGGCGACGCAGGGCCCTATACCCAATGCAAATAGCACGGTTCCAACTCCAACAACACCGCCCAAATACCATCCTATTGATACAACGGTAACCTCAATAGCAATTCGAATCCACGCAATTGATAATCCGGTGACCGCTTGCAAGCCTGTCATAAGTCCATCTCGAGGACCAGCTCCTAAATTGGCGGTCAAATATACCCCAGACGCAAGTCCCACAACCAGTACGCCGAATGCGGCTTGCAATAATTGTAGCGTCAAATATTGAGGACTAGGCAATAGCGGGAGCGAAAAATCGATCATGAAAGCAATGATCAATACATTGAGAATAGTCGCTAAACCTGGTTTGCGTCTGAGCGGAATCCATAATATCAGCACCGATAAACTGACAACCATGGTAGTGAACCCGATACTCCAACCCATACGACCCGCGATGCCCTGAGCCAATACTGTCCATGGGCTGACCCCACCCCCGCTAGCGATCATTATCGCCTCGCCAAGCCCAAACAGAGTCAACCCTAAAATCAGGTATACAATTGTTTTTGTTTTAGGCTTAAGGTTATAGGGTGTTGGGGAACTCCACGGCATTATCGGGATTTCCCTTACCGCAAATATTTTTTTCATAACCGAGTTTACGCTCGTTTAACAGGTCTTCAGGTCGAAACTTGCCTAGCGTAAAAAGCTTTCTATATATACTCCAACTAGCCAGTGCCACCACATATTTTTACAATATTAATTAGCGCATCTCGCAAACCATCAGTGTATTTAGTTTCGCTTGGCGTTATACCATACCCATTAAACGCTCTGGTTCTTGTGCAGGTTTCTACCGCGCATTCCATTTTACCGAACGGGCTATCTATAGAGTTTGTTGCCGCCTTGCGCATAGTTAAGCCATAAAGATTTTTATTACCTGTCTGATCAAAAAACTTCTCAGTTCTACTTGATATACCGCCTTTCCTGGCTTTTATGATAACTGCAGTGCCGTCGGGCGGCCTTGTGGTCCCGTATATTTTTGACGGAACTACTTTAGTTAAATTCACCGTTATGACAACTTGCTCCGTTAAACCATAGTTGTTGTCCAAACCAGCACCTGTGGGTGGTGCAACTTCATCGAAGCGATCATTTACGATATCCATCACACACTTACTGGGAAACTGAATTTTTCGATGAACTTCCCTGAAAACAGTTGTGTGATAATCAGATTCTTTTGCTGAGTCGTAGTATTCGTTAGGCGTTATGCTTTCCACGATACCTTTTTCTTGTATGTAAGCTGCCGATTCTTCGTAAGAAGGAGTGTCCGCCGCGATCATTTGTGTATACATGAGTGCTATTGACGCAGCTATTCCACGTGAATAAATCATTAGTAATGTTCGAGTTTTCACAGATTTTCGTTCCTTTTTTAAAATGCTTATGATGAAATTTTATTTTTCGAGGTGATGTAGCCATTTTGGAAAGCAGATTGGGTTCATATACCCTCAACAGCACTGAGCAATCTAAGAAAATACTCTGAATCGGCAAAGTAGTTGGGGTATGCCTCCTCCAAACTAACCATATCATTGACTGAGAGCATTACAACCAACTCATCAGTATTATTAGTTATCATTCTTTCTACTTCAAAGTTTATGCGTCGGGCATCGTCCACTGACTCACATGTGCGTATCGTTACTGAAGGTGTGCCAGATCTCAGGTTTTTTGCATGCAAAACACAGTAATTCCCACTTCGTACCTGCGCGACTGTGTGGTTTAACGAAGATCTGAATACGGAAAACTTTTTATGTACATTTAATTCCCTTGAGCGCCGTTTTAGTTCTTTGGAGATTGATCGAATTTCATTACCGTGTCTTTCTCTCAAAATTTGAGCGGCGTTCTTAACATCAAAAGCTTTTGGATCCATGTCTCTCTCGATATATCTGTCATCTACTATTGCGAAGCAGTCTGCAGCTAACCGATAAAATTCTTTCCATTCTTTATCACCATACAAATTTTTGATGGGTGTGGATGCAAACAGCTCTGTTATCTCGCCTGCAGTTGCCCACGCATGTTGTATTTTTGTTCTAACCTGAAATTCGATTGGTAAATTATCATATTCCTTAGTATCGTAACGACCAACAAAATGATGCCCTCGGTAACCATCAGATTTAGGATTTTTTACATAGTTGTTCGAGAGTGTTATGTGTTTTTTCTTTCTTAGCGCTTTGTTTATTTTATCAGCATCTTTTTGCCGGGTAACTATCACACGGCAGCCTCCAATATCCTGCATCAGAGCAAGGCTCATACTACGTTCGCGCTTTAGTTTTTCAACGATCGATGTAGCGCGTTTCTCTCGGGCAGCGATGATCGAATGCTTATCTATGCCCTCGCTAACCTGTTTTAGATCTGCAACTGCGGTGTTTAACGGGATGTGATGCTGAGCTCTCCAATAGGCCAGTATATCTAGATATTTGGCTCTATCTTCATCGCCCAATTCTTCGTTTCGCAGTTTTTTCCCAGCTTTTCTAATCTGCGAAATTGAATATTGCTTTCCCATTTATTTCAGGGTTTAGTCAGCTAATAGTTGGGCTATCTTAGCAGCGAATTACAGCACTCAAGCCAAAATAACGAATTTCCACAAAATTACTTTCTACGCTCCGAACCGTCGGGATTACCCACATGAGAATATTTTTCATTGCCGAGTGAATGCGCTTTCATACTCGCGCCGAGTTTGCAGCATATAAATGGCCGAGCCGTCGGGTGTGATGATATTGCCTTGACTAGTAAAGCCTGCTTTTTCATAGCAACGAATCGCACGATGGTTGTATGGTGACGGATCAGTTTGAATTTTTGTCACCTCTTCGTCTAAGAACAATCGCTCGCAAAGCGCACGGACAAGCATCGTACCCAGACCTCTGTTCAGCTGCGACGCATTGGCAAGCGACTGATCAATTCCACGAACCCCCGGATCAGTTTCGTCCTCCCACCACCCATCGCCGCTTCCAAGCGCAACGTATGATTGAGCGTAACCAATGGATTCCTGATCAAGCATCGCAATGTAAGGCGTCACACCCTCATCCTGCAGAATCCTTGGCAGGTATTGCTCATTAACATCTCTTAAGGAGGGTCGTTCCTCCTCGCCGCCCCACCACTTCACAATGTGAGGGCGGTTCAACCAATCATGAAGCATTGGTAGATCATCTTCGGTCATAAGGCGCAACGTTATACTGTTTTGCATGATTGCCATGAGTAAGGTGTGTAACAGCTTGTTATGCATTTGTTGGCGAAGACACATCACAGACAGTACCTTCAGGTGCAACAAGCAACATACGCTTTTGACCATAAGGGGTAATTTCAGGGGCTTGCAGGACCTCGTATCCATTTTTTATAGCGTTTTGATGAAAGCCATCAACGTTATCTATAACAAAAGTTAAGTAAACTCCGGCAATACGGCCTTTGCTTGCTTCTGGTACTACTTCGTGATTTTGAAGAATGATGCCTAACTCAAGCTCTCTGCCTTCAGATAGTAAATGAACAAACCAATCGCTATCATAGTCGACATTGAAAGCGAACAGCGAGGTATAAAATCTTTTTGATTGCTCCAAATCAGGCGAACAAACGTTGGTTAATAAGCGGTTTATCTTCATCATCTCTGCCTCTCCTTGTCTGCATAATGCTTAGCATAACCCGAAGTTGCGCTCGACGCGCGTACCCAGATACTGATGGCTGCGTGCCAAGCGCAACGTTCTGGTTCATGCTTTTATTAGACACGAAAGACACTAGAAGAGCTTCATTGTCGCCAATTGACCTGCAGTTGAAGCCCTGCTGCTTAAGGCGTACCCAGTGTTTCAGAAAACGCAATAACATCAAGCGTCACATCGGTGCCCACTTGCTCACCGGCCCGCTTGTCGTTCGGGTAGTGAATACCAGCAATAATCCTGGAATACCCGGCCACGTCGGCAGCTTTCATCAAGCTTTCGGAATGAGCAGGGTAAAAATGCCCGATGGATACGGCAAAAGAGGTAGGTGAGCAAGAATGCGCAGCGGGATAACTTGGATGCGGCGGGTTGGGAAACAAGGTTGTGAGCGAATTATCAAGCTGTGCAGGTCGAATCATCCAGTAGGTATACTTTGCATTAAAGCAGGCAAGAATTGCATCGTGATTGGCTGCCGCTACTGTGGCATAAGCCAGGGCAGCCCCTGGACCACTTATGTCGCTACCACTTTCGAACATGGCGGTCGCTAGTCGATCGTACCACCATCGATACGCGCGATCTATTGAATGGTTAAGCCAAGCAGCAATCGATGTTGGAATGTTTCTCTCGATGTTCTTGAGTTCGTTCAGATCAGCTGCCATTTCTGCAGAATCTATGGCATATGGCGGTGGCGGCAAGTAATGATCTGCCGACTTCATAGCCCATGGTGTCCACTGCCCTGCAGCGGGATACACAAAAACGTCACCTTTTAGTTTGTCAGCACCCGTTGGTCGTTTACCATTCCACTCTGCGTCGGAGTTGTCTGTCTTTGCAAACGCCACCAATTCGCGAGCAACCGCTTCCCCTATATCAATACCAGCTTCGATATCACTGGGAAAATTAACGCCTGCCATGACACGCGACTGCGCTGCGTGCTCTGCTGCCTGCATAAATTTCGCGGCATCGTCTGGGAACAGATAGGCCAACACACCGGCAGCAGCTCCTGCCGCCGCTGCTCGCGATGAGGGATAGCTTGAGCTTTGTGGCATTGCTGTCAATATATCTGCACCAATCGGTCGGGCGCGATTAAATTCTGACTTGGCATTAGTGGCAATGGCAACCGCATCGTAAATCGCTACATTCATCAATGCCAGACCACGGCCTTTAAATGGTGACGGCGGTCCTTTCGCATAAATGTCCAACAGCATTTGATTCCAGCGATAATTAGGTGCACCCGGCGACCAGTAAGCAATTGACTCGTGATCTGCAACCGATAACTCCGATTGTATTGCTGTAATAACCTTTAGCTCTTCGGCAGTTGCTGCTGCATCAGGTGACGCAGGTAATGTCATAGTGGCAGCCTTTGTGGCTTTCCATGGCTGCCATGATTTTACGGATTCCTGCGCTATAACTGGTTGGAGCATCAAGCAACCGACTACCGTAATGATAGAGATACGACTTGTAAACTTTAAAGTATCGGATGGGAAGAGAGAAATTGTTTTTCGCATGAGATACCACCTTGATAGGCGTGACGTTGAAAAATTTCAACCACAGCACGCTATCTATCAAAGGTAAAAAAATGCAGATTAATACCGTGAAAAAAACGTAAAATCGGCGAAAAATACCAACTACGAAGTCAAATAGGCTATTCGGGTATACCCGCTTTACGCAGGCCGGAAATATAATACTCGAGTTGTTTGGGCAGGCGAATGATGCTTGAAGGACCTGCTACGCTCAGGGAAAAGTCCGGCTCCAGTGCGAACAATTCTTCGATTTCCCACTCCGCATCATCGATTCTACCCAAATGGCCAAGCGTTGAAATTAACAAAGTTCTTCCCGATACAAAGGCCGGGTTACGTTGATTGATTTCCTCGAATACGGAAGCAGCCTTTTCAAATTCGCCCTCAAACAGGTATATCTGCCCTTCCACCCACAAATAGGTAAAAGTGTATTTCGGATTGAGCAACTTTGCGTTTCGCAAGGCCTTTTTCGCGTTTGTATAGTCACCGCTATACAGCAACACCTGTGCAAGGTTTCCGTAGCCGTCCGCATAACTGGGATCTAACTCTACGGCTTTGTAAGCCGCCGCCTTGGCAGCTTCAGCATCTCTTTCCCCAAGCGCCAGCACCGTCTTGGCAAAATACAATTGGGGCAGAGACGAATCTAAACTTTCTGCCATCTCTAGCGCTGCAACCGCTAATCGCAGTGATTCACTTTTATTATCAGAGAACCCAAAATTAGTATCCTGCGCATACGACAGGCCAAGGTTCGCGTAAGCCCGTGCATAGCTTGGGTCTAGCTCAATCGCGCGTTTGAATATTTCACGCGCCTCAGCACTGCTTTGTTTGTCTAACCTTCTAATAGGTGCTAATCCGCGAAGCAGCATATCGTAAGCATCGGTATTAACCTGGCGTATCTTTTCGAAACGTTTTTGGTCTGAGTCGGATAGCTTAATGGCTAGTTGACCTACAATAGCTCGCGAAATTTCATCTTGAATTTCCAGAACATCAGCCGCTGCTCTGTCGTAACGATCAGCCCAAATATTACTACCAGTTGTTGCATCTACTAATTGCGCATTAATCCTTAGTCTCTCCCCAGCTCGCCGTACACTGCCCACCAGAACGTACCTAACGTTGAGCTCTTGGGCAATTTTGGCAATATCAGGCGATTCCTCGCGATACGAGAAACTGGAGCCTCGCGCGATAACAAACAAGTTGGATGCCCGTGACAGATCTGTTATCAGGTCTTCGCTTAGTCCATCGGTAAAATAGCGCTGATCATCATCGTCGGAGAGATTCGCGAACGGCAAAACTGCAATGGAATGTCGATCAATTCGGCTTAAGTCAGTTAATGTGATGCCTGATTGCGCATTAGATGTGAAGTCATTTTCATTTTCAAACTCCGTTGGAAAGAATGCTTTCTTACCAAGCCAAATAGATACAACCGCTAAAGCCGCTACTGCAAATGTGGTTATCATTCGCTTTGAAAAACGGTTAACAGCTGGCAGGCTTTGATTTTGAGCAGACGCTGAATTTATTTCGTGGGTTGTAGTCGTACCCTCGCCGCTATTCCAGTTTGCACTGGCAATACTATCGTAATACGATTTAATGTTGGCACCAGGTTCAATTGCCAATTCGTCTTTCAACAATGATTCGCACTGTCTAAATTGCGCTAATGCGTCACTCCGGCGACCCTCATTAACGAAACAACGCATTTTCGTTTCATGCGCAATCTCATTTAGCGGATCAAATTCCAGCAACTTATCGGCAATGCGAGCCTGATTTGAAACGTCGCCGGTAGACCCATAGTTTTCGAGTAATGAATATAGAGCGGTTTGCTGAGCATTATATAAATGCTGCCTTTCGATAGTGAGCCAATCACTGAAAGGCTTACTATCAACATTGATTCCATCAATCAGCGGCCCGCGATAAAGATTTACGGCATGCTCCAGAGCATCAACAGAGCCATCGGCAATGTACACTTCGTACCGATCAATGTCAGATGTTACCGTTTGAGTATCCAGCGCAACTGTATCTCGAGTAACCTTTAACGCCGAATGTTCACCATCGAGCGTGGCTTTTCGAATAACGGCTAAACACTGTCGCAGGTTGGTTTTTGCGAATTCGCTGGCGTTGTCTGGCCAGAGTAGTAAAGCAAGTTTTTCACGCTTTATTGGTTTGCCGCGATCACACGCTAGCATCGATAGCAGCGCTTGAGCTTTTTTTGATGATAATCCCGTGATTTCAGCGCTGCCATTGACCGCACTGAAACCACCGAGCACGTTGAGATGAACCATAGGCTCAATTACATTTGCAGTTTAATGACATGGAATAGTATAGCCGACCTGCTTTGCGCATCTTGAGATGAGACTGGGGAGACGCGCTATTTACGCAGGCTCACTAAATCACCAGAACCCTGAACACTTAATTTAATTAATTACCTCTAAACCTTATTGAAATATGAGTGAAAACAACATGACAAAGACTATCCAAATGTAAACCACCGACGCGCTACGTATGATTTTAACTATCCACGCATTTTCACTCGCCCTGACGGGCTACATAATCGGTTTGACATCACTTACCCATAAGGAATAATCTCTATCGGCTGACTTCATACTAGCCATTAAAGCGATATTTAATATAAGCGAAACAATTTACTCGTATAATGAGCAAGTCAAATTTACAACGGGGGAATAAAACATGGAAAGGAACAACTTGGATAAAAAACATGATCGCGCTTCTCAGCCAGACGAAGACATCTCTTTTGATGACTTCGATGAATTAGTCAACCCGAAACCGGAAGAAACTGATTTTGATCGTATTCTCGAAGTAGCCCTTACGCGGCGCGGCTTACTCAAAGGTGTTATGGCTGTGGGCAGTGTCGCTGCACTGGGCTCTATGGGTGCGGCAACATTAGTCCCTGGCGATGCAATGGCTGCTGATAGCCGATTTGCATTCGACGCAATCGATACCAACACTTTAGATGACATCACCGTGCCACAAGGCTACAACGCCCAAGTAGTGACACGCTGGGGTGACCCGCTATGGTCAGATGGTGTCGAATTTGATCACGCAACACGTGGCACCGGCGAAAGCCAGATGAAAGCGTTTGGCGACAACATTGATGGCATGGAAGCATTCGCTCACGGTGATAAAACCCTGATGGTCGTTAACAACGAGTACACGAACCGAAGCATTATTTGGGGTAATCGGGAAGACGGCAAATACGAAACAGATGACGATGTTTTAAAAGGCAAAATGGCGCAAGGCCTTACCGTTGTTGAAATAACCCAAGCTGATAATGGTGAATGGAGCGTGGTGAAAGACAGCCCGTACAATCGACGTATCACGCCAGACGAACCTATGGCCATGACAGGCCCCGCAGCCGGACACGACTTAGTTAAAACTGCAGCGGACCCTGCAGGTACAACGCCATTAGGCACGTACAACAATTGCGGTAACGGCAGTACACCATGGGGCACCTACCTTGCTTGTGAGGAAAACTTTAATGGCTACTTCTCGGCCGAAGATGAAGAGCACGAAGTTTCCCCCGCACTAAAACGCTACGGTGTGTCTGCAACAGACTGGGGTTATGGCTGGGCGCGAATAGATGATCGTTTCGATGTCGCGAAAAACCCCAACGAGCCAAACCGATTCGGCTACGTAGTTGAAGTTGACCCTCGCGACCCTGCTTCTGCGCCTAAAAAGCGCACAGCGCTAGGGCGTTTTAAACATGAAAACGCAGAGCTGGTCGTCAACAGTGACGGCCATGTTGTTGTGTATATGGGTGACGATGAGCGCGGTGAGTTTCTTTATCGATTTGTGTCCAATGGCGTGTTCGCACCTGGTGGCGAAACTGACTCACTGCTTGAAGATGGAAAACTATACGTGGCTAAGTTTCATGACACGGGTGCCGGCGAGTGGCTGGAGCTTAATCCTGAAACTACTGGCATGGCAAGCATGGCTGAAGTATGTGTACACACGCGTATTGCCGCGTCAACCGTTGGCGCCACTACCATGGACAGGCCAGAATGGGTCACGTCAAATCCGAAAGCGCCCGAGGTGTATTGTGCTTTAACCAACAATAAGAATCGTGGTATCAAACCCAACGCTGGTGGTGATTTAACACCCGCAGGTGGTCCCAACCCAAGAGTTGAAAACGTCTACGGACAAATTGTACGATGGCGTCCAAACGGTGGCGATCACACCAGCAATGGCTTTGCGTGGGATCTATACGCACTTGCCGGTAACCCGAAAATACATTCGGATTTGAATGGGGGCTCGGACAATATAAATGAAGACAACATGTTTAATTCGCCAGATGGCTTAAAGTTCGACTCCAACGGTGTGTTGTGGATTCAGACCGACGGCAACTACTCGAATGCCGAACAGTTTGAAGGCCAAGGCAATAACCAAATGCTGGCAGGCGATCCTGTAACTGGAGAAATTCGTCGCTTTTTGGTCGGGCCAAACGAGTGTGAAATTACCGGCCTTACCTGGAGCGCGGACAGACGCACCATGTTTGTAGGCGTACAACACCCTGGTGAAAGAGGCAACAGTCATTGGCCTGAAGGTGGTGAGGCGGTTGCACGTTCAGCTGTTATTGCCATTAAACGTGATGATGGCGGATTGGTAGGTTAAACCACATCCATTAACACTGGTGTCTGCGCTTTGCAGGCATCAGTGCTTACCTGCGTAAGTGTCCAACATACTCCTGCGATACAAACTCCCACACGGCAGCACGCCTCAAAAGCAATATCAACCTCCTCGTACTTGCGATCATGGTAGAGTCTTGTTAGTCATCAGTCGTCATACCCATGCCACAGGTGACGATGATTAATAGCAAACACACATGAAAAAATTTGATATTTTCGCAGAAGTGTTACTCCCTACCGACGAGCTTCGCGACGACTTGCCGTTCTACACAGAAACGCTGGGAATGCAGCTTGATTCCATTTATCCAGCAGACGATCCAAGCACTGCCAGCTTTTCTGGTCATGGTTTGCGCGTGTGTATTGATAAGCACGCTAACGTATCAACCGGCACCCTACGCATACTGACCGATAATATTGAAGGCTTTGCTAACGGTGCTACATCGTTGGTGGCACCAAACGGCACTCGCATCGAAATTGCAGCCTTAACTCCACGCGTTGAGCAGCCGGCAACGCAACATGAATTCGTTGTACGACGACTAAAGGATGAAGCACCGTGGGTCATTGGACGAGCTGGCATGCACTATCGCGACTTGGTGCCCTCCAGATTAGGCGGTTCTATTATCGCCAGCCATATTCGTATTCCCGATGGTGGACCTGTACCGGACATGGTTCACTATCATACAGTTGGTTTTCAATTAATATTTTGCTTAAAAGGCTGGGTAGATGTTTTATACGAAGACCAGGGCGACATGATGCGTTTAGAGGCCGGCGACTGTGTAACGCAACCACCAAAAATCAGGCATCGCGTTTGTCATGCCAGCAGCGACATAGAAGTGTTAGAAATTGGTGTTCCGGCAGAGCACGTTACCACCATCGACCATGATTTCATTTTACCGAACGGCAAAGGCGATACAAATCGCGAATGGGATGGGCAAACCTTTGTTCACCACATTAAGTCAAACGCTAATTGGCAAGCACACCGAATACCAGGCTTTACGTGCCGGGACACGGGTATATTTAAAGGCACAAATGGTGTTGCAAGCATCGTGGTTGCGCGCTACGATAACGGTTCACCACCTGCTACCAGTCACAATGCAGACATAAACTTTAGCTTTGTAATGCAAGGTAAAGTAACCTTATCAGCTAACGATCAAACCACTTATGATTTGGAAGCTGGTGATGCGTTTGTCGTGCCACCAGGCACTAACACGCAGTTTTCTCGATGCTCTGACAACTTGGAAATACTTGAAGCCGCTATCTCACCGATAACCTGATTGAGCTGCGTAGCTTAGACGTTGACAAAACGAGGAATTTGGTGCAAGCATAAATCCAGAATATCAAACAACATCCGGTAAGTCAGAACGCACACTCAGAATGCTTTAAATGTAACTAACGTTTCAGTATCACGAATACCAGGAATTGCATGCACATGAGCGTTAACGTACTGGCCAACGTCTACATCGTCTTCCAGGTACAGCTTTATCAACAAGTCAAAGTTGCCAGCCGTTGAATAAACCTCAGAGGCAATTTCTTTTTCTGCAATAGCATTGGCAACTTCATATGCCTTACCCAAATTGCATTTAATATTGACGAAATAAGCTCGCATAATTCACCTTGCAATGTTCAATAGTCAGAAGTGTACACGCATACTTCTCGCTTATAAAGCATCGCAGCCACTGTGTGACCACCACGCGCTGGCTCCAACACTCGATAGAACTCAAGCCAATTCAGGATGTAAATAAGCTTTCGGGTAAGGCATTGGATGTGAGGGACCTAATGGCACAACATTGTTCCACAATCTACCAAAATAACCTTGCTTGCAATGATCTAACGAATTACTCTCGACCACACCCGGCATAGCATAAACTCTGCAAAGCCAGCGCCACAAATATGGGTAGTCAAGTAATTTTGCTGCGTTGAGCTTCATTCTTAGGTAGTAAACAGGGTCATGCCGAAACAGCGTTGGGTACAAACGCAAGTCTGCCTCGATAAAAGTGTCACCTGTTAAAAATGGACGGCTATCTTTACCTAGCAACGCTTCGAGCTTGTCTAGCATACTGAAATATGCCGCAAACGCTGTCGCATACACGTTCTGATCAGAAGAAAAGTCCGCATTGGACGCACCGTTGTTAATCGATTGATAAATTTCTGTATCAAGCGAATCGATGTGAGTTTGCACACCTGGGTTCTCCGGGTATAAATTAGTACGAATCGAATCATCATAAAAACTGCCTAACTCAGCCGCATGTTGATTAAACATACGGATAATCTCTGCACTTTCGTTATTGACAATTGTTTTTGTCAATCTATCGTAAAGAATGGGTACCGAGCCTTCATCTGAACCAGCATCAGCATAAATCTGTTTTGCTAAGCGATACCCGCTTCCTGTCGCTGTATCCAATGTGCATTCAGCTATAGTTAAACCCATTAAGGAAGCAACACGACTTGGATTAAACTCCCATAAGTTGGGTGCCACAGCATCATCATTTGTTCGGCCTGGGAACGCAACATCACCGCTGATACTGTGCTCCAACCCAAGCACATTGCGGGCAAGCGTTACCCTATGGCACCAGGGACAGTTTAACGCGACAAATAAATGATAGCGATTGGGCTCAGCCGGGAATTCGTCATCGCCTATAAAACTGCGAAACCCGCTATCCCGTCGAACAAACTCGCCGCTTGCGCGCCGCGCTTTAAGGCCTTTTTGCGACTACTCAACAGCACTACCGACTTTCTTATCAGGCGTTTTTACTCTTCACATTAATATTTGTTATATAAAATTGAGCAATGCAAGCTAGGCAAATCGCGAACGATCATGCGGTGCCATAAAATCTATATCAGGCCCAACCGGAATGACTCGTGATGGATTTACCGATTCGTGACTTGCATAATAATGGTTTTTAATGTGCGTCATGTTAACCGTGGCGGCCACTCCTGAGTGTTGATACAAATCGCGAACGTATCCGGACAAGTTTGCATAATCGGCTATGCGCCTGACATTGCACTTGAAATGACCGACATACACTGGGTCGAAACGTACAAGTGTCGTAAACAAGCGCCAATCAGCTTCTGTGATGCTGTTTCCCGTTAAATATCGTTGCGAAGACAAGCGCTCATTCAACCAGTCCAGCGTTTCAAACAAGGGAACAACTGCCTCTTCATACGCTTCTTGCGTGGTTGCGAAACCCGATTTATACACCCCGTTATTAACAGGCTCGTAAATGCGCTCGTTTAACATGTCAATCTCGGCACGTAAACTCTCTGGATAGTAGTCACCAGGAATAGCACCAACATTGTCAAAGGCGGTATTAAACATCCTGATAATTTCAGGGGATTCATTAGAAACAATGGTGTTAGTTTGCTTATCCCATAAAACGGGTACTGTCACCCGGCCAGAATAGTCTGACATAGCAGATGTGTAAATTTCGTACATGTACTGTGCGTTGTTAATGGAATCGGGAATAACATCATCACCGGATTGAAAGGTCCAGCCTTTATCAGCCATGTACCAGTGCACAACAGAAATAGAAATCATGTCCTCAAGACCTTTAAGAGCACGAAAAATTAACGCGCGATGAGCCCAGGGACAAGCGAGCGACACATACAAATGATAGCGTCCCGCTTCTGCTTTAAACCCGCCTTCACCGCTGGGACCTTTAGTGCCGTCAGCCGTTATCCAGCTACGAAACTGAGGTGCCTTGCGCACAAACCGCCCGCCACTTGATTTGGTGTCATACCACTGGTCGACCCATTTACCCTCTTGTAAAAGTCCCATAACTACCTACCTCTTTATGTTACGTTCTGCTAAAAAAGCTCATCAATGAACACCTATTCTATAGGGTTGCAATAATCTGAACAGATATGCATGTTAGAAATAATTTTTTAAATAATTAGAACACTATGGGACAAATTGAAGATTTGAGGGCTTTCGTATGTTCTCGAACAAGGCAGTATTGGCAAGGCCGCAGACCACGCCGGTATAGCTAAATCGGCCATGAGTAGAAAACTTCGGCTGCTCGAAGAACGTATGCAAACTGTGCTCATCGCCCGCACCACACGTCAATGGTCATTAACTGAGGAGGGCCACGAATACGACGAAAAAGGTTTGTTCGTTATCAGCGCGTTCGACGAATTCGATGCGTCAATGCATCAGGAAACCCGAAACCTGCGTGGTGAAATATAACTCTCTGTACCTTTGTATTTTGGCAAGCTTAATTTAGGTCCGCTGCTACTCACCTTTGCACAGCTTCATCCCGATGGGCATCTCAATATAGACTTTAGCGATAGATTCGTTGACGTTATCAATGAACACCACGATTTAGTTGTCAGAGTATCTGAACTACAAGACTCGTCTTTGATTGCTCCACAGCTATGTCAAACATGCCATGTTTTCTGTGCAAGCCCTGACTACATTAAAAGCCATGGTCCATTGGATAAACCAGAGGATGTTAAAGATTATCGTATCATTCAATTTGGAGGATCTAAACGTCCAAAATGGGAGTTCAGCGCACCGAGTGGTAAAAAACTTACCATGTCGGTAAATGCTTCCATGAGCAGCTTCGATGGCGAATTTTTAATTGATGCAGCAGAACAAGGTTTAGGTATTATTCGTGTACCGGATTTCCTGGCACAATCATCCTTAGACAGCGGTAAGCTCGTGCAATTGTTGCAATGCTATTGTCTTAAGCCTCGGGGTATTTACGTTGTCTACTCCACTGCACGCTACTTACCTGATCGTACACGCGTGTTGATGGAGTATATCCTGGAAAACGCAACTCGTAAAAACGATGGAAAGTGCGCCACTTGAACGCGAACCATTTGAACGCGAACCACTTATACTAAATCCACTTAAACGCTAAACATTTGAACGAACACCGCTTGAACAGCACACACTTCAATAAGTGCATCTAAAATTGACGTGTACTTTTTCGCATGGCATTAGTGACTTTTATCTCATAACGCTTAGCCAACCTGGCATTGGATTTGGTTCCGTTGAGTAGTTCGGAGATAAGCTTCGCAGTAACACGCCCAAGTTCTTCTGCGTCAAATTTTACTGTGGTGATAGTTGGGTTTGAAAATCGCGACACCTCGAAGTCTCCAAATCCGGCAACACCTATATCATCAGGTACATCTATGCCCTGCTCCTTTAAGGCAGAGATAACGCCAAACGCTGGCGCGTCGGATACGCAGAAGATGCAGTCGATATCGTCATAATACTGTTTGAGATTACTGCCGACGAAATGACCATCTTTTATTGACATTGGTGGCTGGCCAAAACGAATCATTCTGTGCGCTGATAAGCCGGCAGCTTCCATCGCATCTTTAAATCCAGCACGGCGCGCAGCACCACGTGTCCATTCATCATTAGTTTCGCATAAAAACGCAATATTTTTATAGCCAAGCTGGATAAGTTCTTCAGTCATGCTGCGAGCGACATCGCGATTGGAAAAGCCAATGGTATAGCCTATAGGTTTTGGTGGGGTTTCCCACAATTGCACCACAGGAATTTGCGCGTTTTTCAGTAGGGTTATAGTGCGTTTTGTATGTCCATCAAAGGGCAATACAATGGCTTCTGGGCGTCGCTTTAACAAACTTTCTACCAGCACTTCTTCTCTTTGTGCTGAGTAGTCAGTATGACCCAGTAATATTTGCAAACCAGTGTTCTCCAACGCATCTGTTAAAGATTGCACCATCTTTCCATAGTGAACGTTGTTTATGGAAGGCACAAGGGTTGCTACAAACCCGGACCGTTTGGTTGCAAGACTACCCGCCATCTGGTCGGGCACGTAGTTCATCTCTTCGACTATGGCTAAGATATGACTGCGAGTTTTTTCTGTTACCAATCCGTTATCACTGAGCGCCCGAGATACTGTCATGCGTGATACACCGGCAGCTTGCGCTACGTCTTCCATGGTGACCAATTGTTTTTTCTCGTTATGCATACGATGATTGGCTTAGAAAACTTAGCCTAAAGACGACGAAACTGGTCTAACCAAGACAATCCAGCTTCTACGCTATCTCCTCTTGGTTTGTACTCAGCACCAATGTAGCCTTGATATCCGTATTTTTCCAGCACAGCCAGCATGTATGGGTAATTTATCTCGCCTTTGTCGGGCTCACCACGATCGTGGACAGCCGATATTTGGACATGAGCAAAATGTTCAACATGCCGACCTATCAGTGTTTCAAGATCACCTTGCACTACTTGCGCATGGAAAAAATCAAACATCAGTTTCATATTGGAAGCGCCAACCTGTTTGATAATGTCAACCGCTTGTTCAACCGTACTAAAGTGGTAATCGGGAACAGCCCGTGGGTTTAAAGGTTCTATCATGATTGTCTTATTCAAAACCGCCGCTTGCTCACAAGCGTATTGCAGATTGTCTATGTAAGGCGTTACCGTGCTACCAAGCTTGCCAGTTAACCCAGCCACTACATTAATATGTTTTGCGTTAATGTCTTTTGCATACTGAATAGCCTGATCGATTAACGAGCGCGCTTGTTCCTCCTGCCCTGCAATGGCTGCTAGCCCGAAAGCACCTTCTGGACCGAGCGCTGTGTTTAGCCCGATCATAGGCAAGCCAGAATGTTTTAGAGCATTATCGATATCAGCTGCAGGATATTCGTAGGGGAAATGACACTCCACCGCGTCAAAGCCTGCTTTTGCTGCTGACTCGATTCGTTCTGGTAGCGGTAAAGAATCCCACAAAAAACCAACATTGGCTGAGAATTTAAATGACATACTTGTACCAACTATACTAGAAATCGAATGTAGTTAGGCGCAGGAATATCGTAGTGCTCACCTGTAGCTTTTATCAATCCCGTGTTTTTATCGCGACTGAACAAGGTAATGTTAGAGGAATCCTGATTGGCAACCAACACCGCATTACCGCAAGGTGTTAAGGCAAAATGCCTCGGAAACTTACCGCCCGTGGGAACAACATCAATGCGCTGCAACTGTCCATCATCCAGCACTTTGAATATAGCCAGAGAATTATCGCCTCGATTAGATACATACAAAAACTTTGCGTCTGAGGACAATTTTATTTCGGACACATAGGACACTTGATCACGATTATCTAAAGTTGACTCATACTGAATCGGCACCAGGCGCTCTTTACTTTTTTCAGGCTCTGAAGATTCCAGCCTGGCAACGCAAACCGTGTTGAATAACTCGTTGGAGACATAGCAGATATCCATCGTCGGGTGCATCACCATATGCCGAGGTCCGGAGCCTGCCTCAAATTTAATATGCGTATCGGCTTGCAGTGCTTTATTCTTCGCGTCGTAGCGGTATTGGAACACAGCGTTCTCACCAAGATCAGGGATAAAGACCCAGTCTTTCCAGAAATGGGCACAGTGAGCGTGTGGCCCAACCTGACGATTTTCCCAATGATCTTCACGATACTCTACTTGACGCCATTCACCCTCTTTGCGGTACAGCTGTTTGAAACTTTGCACTACATCGCCTAGCTTACCTTCACTGTCGACATCGACAACATCAATTATGGCATCCCAGTAATTGATCACAATGGCTGAATCTTTTTGCGGTGATAAAGCGATATAGCAAGTGGACTTTCCGGAGGCTGTGAACGTGCTTTTATTTTTCAAGCTGCCATCGTCATCAATACTTAGCTGAACAACATCCCCATTGGATTGAATAGTTTCTACAATGGCATATACCAGCTTTCCATTATTGTGCGGTATGAGAACAGCCGGGTTTAAAATATCGATGACACTCTGCTCCGATAATGAGCCGTCCTTACCAATGGTTAAGCTATAGATGCCTTTGCCGGAGGTTGGCGCATATGGCTGGTGCGCGAGGGCATCCAGGTCGGTGTAAGTACCAACCAAAAAAGGGTAATCGTTATCCAGTTTTATTGCATTGGACATACTAACCTCTACCCACAAAAGGCATGCCGTTGGCCATGACGTTCATTGTTAATACGTTCACATCAGGTGGTAAATTGGCCATGTACAAAATAGCGTCGCAAACTGGTTGCACACTGATAACGGGTTCTTCTTTAATTGACCCATCACCTTGCAACACCCCCTGCGCCATAACATCTCCCATGCTCGACGTGATGTTACCCAAATCAATTTGTCCGCAACAAATACCATAGCGACGCCCATCCAGAGCTAATGATTTAGTTAAACCTAAAATAGCATGTTTACTCGCTGTATAAGGTGCTGAAAACAATCGTGGTGTGGTTGCTGAGATGGAACCATTGTTAATGATGCGACCACCACTTTCCTGTGTCCTCATTTGTTTGAATGCAGCTCGCGCACATAGAAATGCACCGTGCAGATTAACCGACATCAAATTAGTCCAGTCTTTGACATCCAGTTCATCTATTGGTACAGCTGGCGCAGCAATCCCGGCATTGTTAAACAGCAAGTTAACTTGTCCGAATTTTTCTATTGCTGAATTAAATAAGTTATCAACTTGAGATTCTTCGCTAACATCGCACTGCACACCAATGCCTGTCGTTTTAAATGTCTTGACAGTTTCGTCTATGGTAGCTTGCGTTCTGCCAGCCACCACGACATTCCAACCAGCCTCACTTAATGCGACAGCAACAGCTCGTCCTATTCCGCCGCCGCCACCAGTTACTATTGCTACACCTGACATAAAGCTATCCTTTATTAACCCTTAATTATCCTTTAACGGCACCGGCAGTCATACCGGTGATGATTTGTCTTGACGCAAACAACGTAAAGATAATGGGTGGTATGGCCAGTAACATGCCCGTTGCCATAATCACACCCCACTCCACATTAAATTCAGACATGTTATTCACTATTAATATGGGTACTGTTTTTGTGTCTCGGTCTGATAATGCCGAGGCCAGTAAATATTCGTTCCACGCTATTCTGAAAGTAAAAATAGCAGCAGCGGCTAAGCCTGGCTTAATGAGTGGCAGCACTACTTTGAAAAAAACCTGAAACGGGCCTGCCCCGTCCATACGCGCTGCCTCTTCTAGCTGCCGTGGTACTTGCACTATAAAGCTCTGCAGAATCCAAATCACAAACGGTAGATTCATCGCAACATAGATCAGAATTATCCCGGAGTGCGTACCCGCAAGACAAACATCACCTCTGCCGCCGAAGGTTTCCCGTATCCAGCCACCGACTAACCCGGATTTGTCCAAACAGAATTCATTATTCCAAAGACCAAACACCGGAACCAATAAAACTGCTGGCGGAACCATGCGAACCATTAACGTGGTTGCCGATGCCGTGTCGCGTCCCATAAATTTAAACCGCACCAATGCGTATGCGGCCATGCAGCCAATTATTAATGTCAACGCTGTGGACACGATGGCGATAATCAGTGAGTTGATAAATGCCCCACCAAACTTAAGAGCGCAAAAATCCAAGTGGTCTAGTTCGTACGGCAGGATGTCACACAGCGCTGTCTCATAGTTCTGGATGGTGGGCATGAATATAAGACCACCTGTACCGGAAATAATGTCCACGTCGAGCTTGAATGAATTAATCAGCATTATGGCAATGGGACCGACAGCCATAATAATCAACATAACAACAATGGCGTAAAAACCTGGATGCTGACGTTTTGCTATTGTGTTAGACACTATCCGGCCTCCGCGGCAACACGCATCGCTCGCTCAGTTCGGTATTCCATCCAGCGGTTATACGCAAGCATGCAGATCGTTAAGAGGAGCAGCATAATCAACAAATAATTTGACATAGCAGCTGCCACACCGAGCTCACGGAATTCAGTAGCGGTTCTGGAAATACGCAACGCTAATATTTCTGTTGATAGACCCGGCCCCCCTTCTGTCATAACCAATATGACTTCCAGAACCTTAAACGCATCGATAAGCCGCAGTAAACATGTGACGATGAGCACTGGCATCATTAGCGGTAACTTAATATGCACGATCTGCTGCCACCCAGTTGCTCCATCAATTCGAGCGGCCTCTAACGCAGAGCGCGGCAGTGATTGTAAAGCTGCCAACGCAAGAATAAAGATAAATGGTGTCCATTGCCAAATGTCAGCAATGATAACTGAGGTCAACGCATTTTGACCTAACCAATCGACAGGTTCCAATCCAATCGATTTAAGTGTTTTATTAAACATGCCTACGGTCGGGTGATACATGTATCTCCAAACCAGCCCAACTACAACCGGGGCTATCATCATTGGCAAAATAAACAAAGTACGCAACAAGGACATGCCACGTAAATTTCTGTCCAGTAAAAGCGCAAGCCCCACGCCGATTATCATTTCGATAGTCACAACCGAAAGCGCGAATTTAAGCGTCACAACAACGCTTTCTCTAAAATTTGGGTCGTTCCATAGTGTGACGTAATTTTTTAACCCAACAAAACTGGACTCACCCAAGGCTTGACTAGGGTCCCAATCACGAAAACTGCCATACACCATGTAGCCCAGCGGATACAACAACGCTAACGCCATGATAACCAAAGCAGGTGCCATGAAAACGTAAGGGTAAAGCCGGTTAATGCTTGTATTAGACATTTCAATTGTATCCATGTTTGCTGACTAGCACTAAGTAGCTTATTGGCTAGTCAGCAAACAGTGCTTACACAGTCATCTATTGGTTACTGAGACCACGTGTAGTAACCAGCTTCATCCATGACCGCTTTGGTGCGTTCTGCGACACCGTCCAGCGCTTCCTGAATATCGAGATCTTCTGTGAGTACTTTTGATAACGTAGTACCAAGATCAGCATTGATTTTTCCCCAGACAGGGATAATTGGACGCCAGTCCGGATCTGCGTGCTGAAGTGCTTCGCCGAAGACTTTCATGTGCGGGAATTTTGCGTTGACGTCTTCGTCAGCATGGGTTGAAAAGCGCGATGGATTACCACCGGCGAGCGCAACCAGTTTGTCTCCCTTTTTCGATGTTAGCCATTGCATGAGCAAAAAGGCTGCATCTTTGTTTTCAGCGTTCTTGGGAATAGCAATACCAAAGCCACCTGTTTGACTGCCACGACGAGTACCCATGGGGTGCATAGCCCAACCGACTTTACCAACCACTTTAGACTTCGCAGGATCATCAATTTGGCCAGCTACAACGGTTGTATCAAGAAACATTGCTGTGTCGCCCGCAAGGAAAGAACCCAAGGCCTCACCAAAACCAAAACTTGCAGCGCCTTCTGGGCCGCAGTCAACAATAGTCTTGAGTGCGTTCGCCGCTTTTACACCAGCTTCATTGTTTACAATAGGGTTCCAGCTGTCATCAAATACTCTGCCACCCAGAGGTGCCAAGTGCAGCAAAAAAGCATGACTAGCGTGATGACCAGAAGCCGCACGAGAACTCAATCCACCCATGCCTGGCTCCAGCTCGGGAATTTTACAAGCAATTTCAAGCATTTCGTCATAGGTTTCTGGTACTGCTAATCCGTGCTTTTCGAAAATGTCTTTTCTATAACCCAGAATAGAGGTTTCTGAACCATAGGGAATACCAAACAACGATCCTGTTTTACCTTGCAAGTAACCTTTGTTGCCACCGGCAAATCCAATGTTGTAAACATAACCATCGATTAGATCGTCAGCATCATAATCAGGATCAGCCAACTTTGGGTTCATGTAGTAACGAGCCAGGTTTTCCAGCTGATCCGCGTACACGTAATCTGCCTTGGAAAAAACCACATAGGCAATCAAATCGTAATCACCTTCGTCTTGAGCAAGTTCGAGCGTTTGACGCTCGCGCATTTTCAAATACGGAAGTTGATCAACTTCTACTTCTATGCCCGTCTCCTTTGTAAATTCTGGCAGAATTTTTCTCACCGCATCATAGTGTGGGTGTGCTGGAAAATTAACTACCAGCGTGGTGCCTGCAAACTCATCGTATGGCCCGGCAATAGCCTGACCGATTAGCAATGCTGACCCAACAGCGATACTCGCTACTGTTTTCGTAAACTTGTACATGTAACTCCTCCGTTTATTTATTTAAAAAAATTGATCACGGCTCAAATAATCGCCTGACCGGTGTCAATATCAAAAAAATGAAGATCTTCCAAATTTATTGCAAATCTTAGTTTTTCACCTAAGCCTATCGGTGTATCTGATTTCAGTTCCACCATAAGTTCTTGCCCTGAACACTCGCCTATGAGCACTGATTGCGCACCAACGTATTCGGATACAACAACATTAATGTCGATAGCCGAATTTTCTGGCGCTGAGGGATCAAACACAAGATCGCACGGTCTGATTCCCAATGAAATTTCTTTGGTGTCTGCCCGAGCAAGTTTTTCGCATACGTTGGCGTCGCAGTGCAACGAAAACCCGGTACCAACCAAACTCGTATTGTCGCCTTCACCTTGCACACTCGCATGGAGAAAGTTCATGGGTGGCGTACCCAGAAAGCCGGCAACAAATTTGTTAACCGGGTGTTTGAATAATTGTTCTGGTGTGCCTTGTTGTTGGATTATTCCACCGTCCATAACAACAATACGGTCGGCCAGCGTCATCGCTTCAATTTGATCATGGGTAACGTAAATCATATTTTTGTGCACGCGCTGGCGCATCAGCGCAAGCTCTGCACGCATTTGTGTACGCAGCTTTGCATCCAAATTTGACAAAGGCTCATCAAACAAAAAAGTGGAGCTATCACGCGTCAGCGCTCGACCCATAGCCACACGTTGGCGTTGGCCTCCAGAGAGTTCTGCAGGCTTACGATGAAGAAATTCTTTTAAACCAAGAATTTCTGCCACTTCATTTACTTTGCTATTAATTTCTTTTTTAGGACGTTTTTCTAAACGCAGGGCAAATGACATGTTCTTTGCAACATTCATGTGTGGATACAAGGCGTAGTCTTGAAACACCATCGCTAAATCACGTTCCTTCGGCTCCAATTTGCTCACAGGTTTATCGTCGATGTATATCTCACCATCGCTAACCGTCTCCAACCCTGCAATCATGCGCAAGGTTGTGGATTTGCCGCACCCGGAAGGCCCAACCAACACTGTGAATTCGGCATCGGCCATTTCCAGATCAATGGCGTGCAACACCTCAAAGTCGCCGTAACTTTTGGACAAATTTTCAAGTTTAATCTTTGGCATTTTTAGCCTTAACTTTTCGCCTGTGTATGCTCATTTCAATTTATCGTAGTCATAAATTCTACAAATTCAGTAATGTTACCGGTAACATTATGATCTAAAAAAAGCCGCGTTGCAGCCTCAGCCTTAGATCATCAGTTAGTTGCCAAGCGATACCGCACGGCTTTACCTTATAACACCAATGGTGTGCTTACAAACAAGCTGTAACACCACCGTCTACAAATAACGTATGACCATTTACAAAGTTTGACGCACCCGAACTCAAGAAAATAGCCGCTCCAACAAGCTCGTCCATTCGGCCCCATCGACCAGCTGGAGTTCGCTTAGCCAGCCAGGAACAGAATTCCTCATCAGCTACTAAAGCTGCATTTAGCGGTGTATCGAAATAACCAGGTGCAATTGCGTTAACTTGCAAACCGTATTGTGCCCAATCAGTTGCCATGCCTTTTGTCAGATTAGCCACCGCCCCTTTTGTTGCCGTGTACGGCGCAATACCCGGTCTGGCCATTGCCGTTTGAACAGAAGCGATGTTGACTATTTTCCCGGAACCTCTGGTAATCATGTGTTTTGCGACCGCTTGGCCCACATTGAAAACCGACGTAATATTGGTTTGCAGCAATTTATCAAACATAATCGGGTCGAAATCTTCCAGCGGTGTGCGATGTTGCATACCCGCATTGTTGAACAAGATATCGATATCACCAAGACTGGACGTGGCTGTGGATATTGCATCAGCAACTGCAGCATGGTCAGTAACATCAAATGGTAGCTGTGCAACCTCGACCCCGTGCTGCTTCAGAAAATTTGCAGCAATGGACAATTTTTCTTCGTCTCTGCCATTAACTATGATACTTGCACCAGCTTCACCAAGCCCAAGCGCCAATGCCAAGCCGATACCTTGGCTCGACCCAGTTATCAATGCTCTTTTGCCGGTTAAATCAAAACGGCCAATGCCTGTACTCATACTATTTTTCTCGTTAATCACGTCTTCTGAACAACGTTACTTTCAGAGCTCAGACTTGATTTATGTTACCGGTAACATTACACTATACAAGCTGTAAACTGCAACTGTTTTATCACGTTAATTTTAACTGGGACGACTCATCACAACGCCCCGAACAAAAATTTAGCACAATCATCGCAAGGGCATACCGGAAAACTCAATGAAAGCACTGGTAATTCACGCACCACTCGATTTAAGACTTGAAGACGTTGAGTTTGACGAACAATTACCAAAAGCAGATGAAGTCATTATAAAAACAGCTGTCGGTGGTGTTTGCGGTTCCGACTTGCACTACTACAACCACGGCGGCTTTGGTACCGTCAAACTGAAGCAACCCATGATACTGGGCCATGAGGTATCGGGATATGTTGAAACAACCGGCTCAGACGTCACCAACTTCAAAGCAGGCGATCTGGTAGCGATATCCCCTTCTCGACCCTGTTATCAATGTCAGTATTGCTTGAAAGGCCAGCAAAACCATTGCACTGATATGAAGTTCTATGGCTCTGCGATGCCATGGCCTCATATACAAGGTGTTTTTAAAGAACAACTTAACGTAAAGGCAACACAGTGTGTTAAGGCCAACGACCTGACACCGACAGAGGCAGCAACCGCTGAGCCCCTGGCTGTTGCCTTACACGCAACTAAGCGGGCTGGTGATTTAACAGGGAAACGTGTTTTAATCACTGGCTGTGGTCCCATCGGCGTACTTTGCGCAATCACCGCACGGCTATCGGGCGCAGCAGAAATTGTTGCAACTGACATTGCAGACAATGCGCTGAGTATGGGTTTACATTGTGGCGTGGACCAGGGCATCAACGTCATGAAAAATCAGGACGCGTTAACAGCTTACGCAAAAGGCAAAGGTTATTTCGAGGTTATGTTTGAGTGCTCTGGCAACGAGCAAGCACTAAGAGATGGCATATCGGCACTACAACCGCGCAGCGTTCTCATGCAAGTGGGCTTGGGTGGTGATATGTCACTGCCTCTAATGCAGTTGACTGCAAAAGAAATTGATTTGAGAGGCTCATTTCGATTTCATTCAGAATTTGAAACAGCTGTCATGCTAATGGCAAATAAACGCCTGGATGTAAAAAAGCTGGTAACCCATACCGTCGAACTTAGTCGTTTTGAGGAGGCATTTAAAATTGCCAATGATCGAAGCGTTGCGATGAAAACTCAAATACAATTCAGTGCCTGAGACAATTCGAACCAAATTTCCATCTGACAACCGTAAATACAACGTTAATTGACCCTCGATTTGCTCATTGCGCTAAAACCCAATAATATCGTGGCTATAGGCCCGCACAAGGCGGGTTCAAGTCAAATTAAGGGAGGAGAACAGCATGCATTTCCTGAATCAATCAGATCTGAATCAAACGGTTTTAAGTCCAATCATGAAAAACACAAAAATGTCAGTCCTTAAAATCGCCGTATTCAGCATTGCGCTTGTTTTTGGTACTGCTGTCAATGCGGCAAACGAATGTGCAACCGGCAAAACACTTAAAGAGGGCGTGTTGACTATTGCCACTGGCAACCCGGCCTATTATCCGTGGGTGATGGACAATGACCCTTCCTCAGGCGAAGGTTTTGAAGCTGCCGTTGCCTATGAAGTTGCCAGTCGCATGGGTTTTGAAAAAGACAAGGTTGAGTGGACGGCAGCATCTTTCGACGAAGCTATTCAACCCGGTGTTAAAGATTTTGACGTTAACCTGCAACAATTTTCCATTACTGAAGAAAGAGAAAAAGTCGTTGATTTTTCTGCCCCTTACTATTCTGCTGCAATGGCTGTGCTGGTGCGTCAGTCGTCGATAGCTAACGGCGCTGAAGCCACTGTAGAATCACTGAAAAAACTCAAGTGGGGAATTGATTCAAACACCACAGCCCTGAAAATGCTGCAAGAAAACATCAAACCCGATAGCGACCCGCTTCTGTATGACGACAACGTTAATGTTACCGAAGCCATGAAAGCCAATCAAATCGATGCTGCCATGTTTGATCTGCCAACGGCCTTGTATCTTGGTGCTGTTGTGTTAGAAGATGGGGTTGTATTGGGTCAATTTCCTGCTGATCGAACCGAAACGCCAGACCAGTTCGGTATGCTTATGGAAGACGGCAACGCACTAAAAGAATGCGTTGATGTAGCCCTGAACGCGATGACCGAAGATGGAACACTAGCCGAAATCGAAGCTGAGTGGTTACAAGAAACTACCGGCGTGCCATTAATAAAGTAAGTAAGCCTCCAGCATTACCATTTACAGTGATACTTGATCCGCACAGCCTATTTAATGAAAAGTCGCAGCGCAACACGAGTTGCATACGAGCAAAAACAAAAGCGCAAGGGCGTGGCAATTGCCACGCTCAGTACCTTGCTGGTTTTATTAGTATTGATAGTATCTATTCCTCAAGCTCCTGGCTGGGAGAAAGTAAAAAACAGTTTTTTTAACGGTGAGATTCTGGTCTCGACATTCCCCTCTTTACTAAAAGCATTTACGCTCGACATCGCCATTTTTCTTTGGTCATTACCTGCCATCGCCATTCTTGGATTGTTGATCGCGCTTTGCCGAGACCAAAAAACGCCAGCCATGTTTCCACTGCGAATGTTCGGCATTCTGTACACCGATGTGTTTCGTGGCGTACCTGTGATACTGACTATTTTTCTCATTGGTTTTGGTGTTCCGGGGCTTGGCTTGCATCGTCCCTGGAACAGTCCTTATATCTGGGGCACACTCGCGCTGGTACTGACCTACTCTGCATACGTCGCAGAAGTCATTCGAAGCGGTATTGAGTCGGTACATGAAAGTCAAAGGGCAGCGGGTAAATCGTTAGGACTTAGTCAAAGCGACACCATGAGATTCATTGTGTTGCCCCAAGCGTTGCGCAGAGTAGTGCCTGCCAATATGAATATGCTGGTGGCACTACAAAAAGACGTGGCGCTTTTATCATTTATTGGCCCTGTAGAAATTCTACGTCAAGCTGGTGTGCATAAATCGCTGCTAGCCAACTTCACACCCTATGTTGGTGCTGCCATCATTTTTCTTGCCGTCACAGTCCCGGCCACGCGCTACGCTGATTACTTGTTAGCAAAGCAACACAAGGAGCGTAGCTAATGGCGCTGACAAAACTCGAACTTATTAACGTACATAAATCATTTGGTGATATACCCATATTGCAGGGTATTGACTTGACGGTTGCCGAAGGCGAGTTGGTTTGCTTGATTGGTTCATCAGGCTCTGGCAAATCAACGCTATTGCGTTGCATTAATCTGTTAGAGCCTATAGATAACGGGAAGATAGTGTACAACTCAGAAGATATATCAGCGCCAGGGCTGGACCCGCAACCAGTTCGACAAAAAATTGGCCTGGTGTTTCAAAGCTACAATCTGTTTCCTCACATGAGCGCTATAGAAAACGTCACATTGGCACCACGCCGCGTATTACGCCAGTCACGCGAGCAACTGATGTCTAATGCGACCGAGCTGTTCGCCAAGTTTGATCTTGAGGACAGAATGGATCACTATCCCGATCAACTCTCTGGAGGCCAGCAACAACGTGTGGCTATTATCAGGGCGTTGGCTATGAACCCGCAAATCATGCTGTTTGATGAGGTGACATCGGCATTAGACCCAGAACTGATAGAAGAAGTGCTTGATGTGCTGCGACAACTCAAGCGTCAGGGAATGACAATGATTTTAGCTACCCATGAAATCGGCTTTGCAAGAGAGGCTGCAGACACTGTGTGCATGCTCGACCAGGGCAGGATAATTGAGAAAGCCGCACCGAGTATATTATTTAGCAACCCGACTGAAACTCGCACCCAGGCGTTTCTTTCGTCTGTATTGAAAAACTGACTATAACCAACCGGGGCTATGCGTAAATAGCCAGCCCATCAATTAGCTCGGCCTTGTCGGTCACCTTATCGACCCACTGAACTGGAATTCCGTTCGCTGCATCCTGGCCATAACACGCGCCCAAAATTGCGCCCAGGAATATTGATCGGCCACACGAATCCCCACCAGCATAAATATTGGCTTGAACGCCTTGAGCATAGTCTGCGGCTGTTGTGAGATTATGAATTATACTCGGTGTACCCAAGTTCAGTTCACAGGCCATTCCCCATTTTTCTGTAGCCACTGGTGTAGATACATCGGCAAATTCGAATACAGCCTCCATCAGAGGTGCCACAAGCGGGTATTTATTTGATTTTGCGCTGGCAGCAATAACCTGCTTGATATCACCAGTTTGTATAGCAACAGTGAGTAATTGCGTAAAAAACTGAGCGTACTCAACAGCGCTATCATTATTGTTTGTGACCCTGACAGCCGATTCTACAAGCTGCGGTAAAGAATCATCATTTGAGTAAGCTGCAACCAGTGCCGGTAGTTTTGACAAGGCCGGAATCTGACTGTCATCGGCTCCGTAAAACTGAGCGTCATCAAGACCATCACCTGCTTGTGCAATGTTGTCCAGGGTTTTCCGAGTAGGCCTGTCTATATAGCCAACATAACTTCCACCGTACCCGAAGGTTTCAACAAAGCTGGACTGATACTGTGACTTTTCATATTTGCCGTCATTAGCAATCAACGATTGCAGCATGGCTTTGAGTTGCTCGCCGTACTGCGAAAACTGTCCACACGATCTAGCCTGGTGTGCGAAGTAACCGGATACATCTTTGTAATCTGCTTTTTTATGTTGGTGAAATTCAGGCGACTGGGATTCTAACGATCGTATTCGTTGCTGATCATATAGCCAATGAAAGCCGAGGGTCGCGGCGTCTGCTACCGCTGCGCCCAACACAGACAATTGTTGCCTGTTCATTGAAGTCAAATTCGCTGAAGTCAAATTCGCTGAAGTCAAATGCGGGGAAGTCGGTTGGGTATTTGTCATGTGAAGCAGGCAAAGTAAAATGATTGCGTACAACCATACCAGACAAGGCATGCCATCGTGACACCAAACATGGCACAAAATGGAGCCTTGTGCACCACGCTATTAATGTGGTGCACAAGGTTTGGGTGGATAAAAATTAGGGTTTTAGATACAGCCTACAACATCAATCGGTGAACTCGAATTAAACTGCTCACCAAAACACTCACCTTGATTAACACTGATCGAACCGTTCTGGGATGTGCTGCCATCAAAAATATCGTAGATCAAGCTTAACGGACCACCTTGATTAATTCGCATAACGCCACTAGCCACTTCTGCAAACGTTGTGCCTGAGGCTGCAGACAGGCTAAAGCTTGATGAGGAATCATGCGATGTAGTTGCGTCCAATGCACCCAGAATATTGTTGAAGGTGGCAGAAAAATTTAAATCGCCATCCAGCTCGATCGTATTACTGCCAGCATCAACAATGAAACCAAAAGTGTCCAGGGTGGCTCGCACTGATTCCAATGAATCAACACTCATGACCAATGGCCCGTTGCCAAGTCCAATATTGCTGACCGCTAACACATCTCCGTTAGTGCTGACATCAGCACGCGCGGTGATGCCAGACAACACCAAATTTTGTAATGGACTGCCGGCTAGCTCATCATTGCGCGATGTCACAGCCATAGCTCCAATGCCCACTTCAACGCTGGCAGCACCAGTACCCGCATCAGAAACTATTTCTAATAGTGTTGATGGCGATATCGATATATCCGTGCCCGTGGACGAATCAACTATGCTCATGGATTCTGATACAGACAGTGACATGGAACCTGCTTCTGTCCCCACATTCGCATTTGAAACGCGAGCTTCAAACTTTACCGCACCCGACATGGTATCGGGTGCAGGCTCTGATTGCACATCAATTTCGTTAATGCGCAATGCCATGCTTTGAATGCCAGCAAGGTATAATTCGTAGCTACCCAATTCCGGAGAATAAACTATTTCCAAAACCGACTGATCGCGGAATAGATAACTAATGGTTCCACTGGAATCACTCAGTGCATTGATGGTCACCCGTAAATCAGCAAACGATTGTTCGCAAACGGTATCACCAACCAACTCACCTTGCTGCGCGCACATATCCGATTCATCCGGGTCAATAGTAATGAGATAACCATTGCGTTCGGTAGTGGCATTACCCGACAGGCCCAGAGACGCTTCAAACAGACTTCCCGATTCATCTCTGACTCGGGTATCAAACGATGGGTTAATCAGCGGGCCAGACTCAGTTGGATCGCTGAAAACACCATCACCGTCGGGTTGTTCAGCGGTTAATCCTAATCCGGGAACGGTAAATGCCGAGCCAATTGCCGCTGACCCGTTCATTGTTTCAACAATGCTCTGCAGGGTAACAGCCAGACTGTTGCTGGCATTGTCAGCGGCATTGCGCTGCAAAGCGGTAGTGGTGCTTGAGTCCGCAGGTTCTGCAGCCGTTTGAAACTCAGACCCTTCCTGCGATTCATTCCTCTCACCACAAGAGACAAGTACTAGTGATGAGCATAAAAGGCACACCCACGATGCCGGTTTTAAACCTGTATTAGAATCAATAGTTTTCTGCATTCCCGTCAGTCCTTGCAATTACCACATGTACTTAACCAAGTCGGTACTAATTGGCACCTGTTTAACGGTTTTGCACGAAATGTGAAGCGGCACTCTTTTTTTGAATTTGGATTGATGATTTCATACTAACGGGTACGTGTTAACCTTCCCCGTCCAAGCACACTCCTGAATAGCTAAAACCCATGTCAAAGCCCGTTGCACTTATTACCTCTGCTTCCGGACGAATCGGTAAGGAACTCATTGCCCTACTCAACAAAGACAAGCAGTTTTTCGTTCGTGCCTGTTGCTTTAGCGAAAACAAAACCAAATTATTGGAAGATTTAGGCGCAGATGAAGTGGTGCCATTTGACTTAAACAACGCAGACACCTGGGATACCGCACTCGACGGGGTTCGCGTTGTGTATTCAGCGTCTCTGGACCCCATGCTTGAAGGTCATCTTGCGTTTTGCAAAACTATGGGTCCGCGCAGCGAACAAATTAAGCACGTGGTGCGCATAAGTTGTATGGGTGCGGATACCAATACAGCTTCCTATAACCCTGACAAACATGCATCTCGCAAAGGCGCGGGTATTCCACTGATGTTGCAGCATTATTGGTGGGGAGAAAAAGCACTTATCGATGCAGGCCTGCCAGTGAGTGTTTTACGGAATAATTTTTTCATGAATCATTTGTTAAAAACTGATTGTGACAACATAGAATCTGAAGGCTGGTTCAGCAACCCGCTAGGCTACGCGCAAAATTCCTTCGTCGCCACCCGCGATATAGCAACCGCAGCAGCGGTGATTCTCGCAGAGGGACCGGAGCGACATGCAAATAAGTTTTACGACATTACAGGCCCTGAGCCACAAAGCATGGATGACATTGCTGCTGACCTTGGACGTGCCATGAACAAGAACATTGAGTACCGCGCACAAAAAATGGTGGATTTCGAAAATGACTTTGGCAGCACCCGGGCAGAGTTTTTTGAGTATTTAACTAACGGTTTTTATTGTCGTTGCAGTCCGGACTTTTACAACTTAACGGGCCATAAACCAACAAGCTACTACGACTACCTCACCACTAAAGGTGTTAGTGGTGAGACTGGATTGGATGAACTATGGCAAGGGAATTTGTGGAAGAAAGGCGAAGACGCCATGGAAAAGGCAGCGAAATTGTCTTAGTGGCTTTAGTGCGAGCCGACTGACAACACAGTCTTCATGGCTGGAGGCTTAGACTGGACTACCCGAACTGATGTATGCCGTTTTAACAATAGTGTAGAATTCAGCCGCTGTTCTACCCTGCTCTCTGGGGCCATATGAACTTTCCCCTCTTCCACCAAACGGCACATGATAATCAGTGCCTGCGGTGGGTAAATTAACAGTGACAACTCCAGTTTGAGCATTACGACGAAAGTGCGTAGCGCGCGCAAGGCTTCGAGTAACTATTCCCGATGTGAGGCCAAATTGAGTGTCGTTGGTAACGCTTAATGCTTCTTCGTATCCTTCGACTTTAATCACTGCAGCCAGCGGTGCAAACATTTCTTCGCGATTTATTTGCATCTTGTTGTTGGTATTAATGAAAACACCGGGACGCATATAGTAACCATCGTGATCTGCTTCTACTTGTGTGCCCCCACACGCCAGTTCAGCACCTTCGGTGCAACCCAATTCTACATACGCAAGATTGTCTTTTAACTGCTGCTCACTAACAACCGGACCAATTTGCGTACCAGCCTCGAGCGCATGACCCACTTTCAGGTCTTGCGCACCTTTAACAAGCTTTTCCACAAATTCATCATGTACCGCTTTATGCACAATTAATCGAGATGACGCTGTACACTTTTGACCAGATCCGCCGAAGGCACCACCCAGCGCAACACTGACAGCCAAATCAAGATCGCCGTCATCCATTACGGTAAGCGCATTTTTTGAGCCCATTTCTAATTGCACTCTAGTCAGGTTTTGAATAGCAGCGGTCGCTATTTGTTTTCCAACGGGAACGGAACCGGTAAACGATACCGCATCAACCATAGGACTTGCGGCAAGCTGGCTGCCAACAGTGCCACCTGAACCCATAACCAATGAAAACAGCCCTTTCGGAATATCTTGTCGAGCAATGATATCGCTCAGAGCAACAGCTGAAGCGGGTGTGACATTCGCAGGTTTCCACACGACTGCATTGCCATAACACAAGGCGGGAGCAATTTTCCAGGATGCAGTTGCCGTCGGAAAATTCCACGGAGAAATAATTGCCACCACACCCACCGGCTCGCGGCGAACGTCAATTTCTATTCCATCACGCACGCTATCGGCATTCTCACCCAATTGGCGAAGGCACTCAGCAGCGTAGTAGGTGAAGAACTGCCCAGCTCGAAAAACTTCGCCTTTACCTTCAGCCAATGGCTTGCCTTCTTCACGGCTCAGCAAAGTACCCAGCTCTTCGCTTCGTGCCATCATTTCGTTTCCAATAGCCATCAAAACGGCTTGCTTTTTTTCCATCCCGACTGCCGCCCATTGGCTTTGCGCAATACGCGCTTGCTCGAGAGTGGTGATGAGCTGATCTGAGCTGGCCTGGGCGTAAAGACCCACCAAATCACTCAGATCAGAAGGGTTATGATTTTCGATTTCGGTATCACCTGAAACCCATTCACCGGCAATCAAATTTTTTTGAAGTGCTGACATAATATTGGAACGCTGAAAAACAAGCCCTATTTTCACTTAATTTGGCGGTGCAAATAGTTCTGAAAGTGACCGTCACTTGCCTATGTAGCGCATAGTTTAAGAAGGTTAACCAAAGATTTACTAAGCTAAAGCACGCGAACCCGATAGGAGCGGCCCTTGAGCTTATCCGATCCGAGTTTTTTTAAAGCCGCTTTAAGTGCTTCACGACGCACAGCTACATAACTGCGATTGCTCACTATTTTTATTTTCCCAACCTGCGATCCTTCAATGCCGTTATCACCCGTCAAAGCACCCAGAATATCCCCCGGACGTAGTTTCTGCTTCTTACCAGCATCAATTTGAATTGTCTGCATAGGTGCCCGTGGTGCTGTCAACTTCAATGTGCTGTTTGTTGGAAGCTCTTTATTGACAATGCTTGTACCCAAACTATCTTGAATCTGTTCAATTTTTACAGTATCGCGCCCATCATAGAAAGACCACACCGTACCGCTATCACCTGCTCTACCCGTTCTGCCAACTCTATGCACGTGATCTTCTAAGTTGCGTCCTAGCTGAAAATTAACCACAACATCCAGCGAGTCGATATCAAGCCCACGCGCCGCAACGTCGGTGGCCACCAAAATCATGGCACTGCCGTTAGAAAAGCGGATTAAGGTTTGATCACGCTCACGCTGTTCAAGATCTCCATGCAATAGCAAAACACTGAAACCAAATTTTTCTAACTTGCGGGTCACATCACGAACGTCTTGTTTTGTTGAACAAAAAACCAATGCAGATTCTGGTTGGTGTTTAAGCAATAATAATCGCAGCGCTTCAATTCTTTGTTCGTTATTTGGCAACTCGTAAAATTGCTGATCGATACCCCGTTCATTGATGCCGGGTTGTACCACCACCATTTTGGGATTGCTTAGTATTCTGTTTGCAATACGTTCAATTTGGTCTGGAAAGGTAGCACTGAGCAGCAGGGTTTGCCGTACTTGCGGCACAAACGACACGATGGTATCAAGCGATTTTTCAAAGCCCATTTGCAACATACGATCAGCTTCGTCCAACACCAAAGTACCTACGTGGCTTAAATCCAGCGTTTCTCTTTTTAAGTGGTCCTCGACACGACCCGGTGTTCCCACAACAATATGCACACCCTTTTCCAATGATGTCGTTTGCAAACGCACGGGAGAACCACCGCACAGTGTGATTACTTTGACATTGGGCAACGATCTGGCCAGCTTACGAATTTCGGTCGCTACCTGGTCAGCGAGTTCGCGGGTTGGGCATAACACCATAGCCTGTACATCAAATTTCCTGGGCTCGAGCTTGGATAAAATACCCAGACCAAAAGCTGCGGTTTTGCCAGAGCCGGTTTCACCTTGCGCTATAACATCATGGCCTGCCAGTATGTGCGGCAAGCTTTCGGTTTGAATGGGCGTCATTGTTTCGTAGCCCAGGGATGTCAGGTTTTGCTGTAGCTCTGGTACTAATTTCAGCGAACTGAAGGCCGAAGATGGGCTCACGGAATGGTGCTCCTGTTTGCTTAGAGAGTCGCTTGGAAGGTTGCATAGACTGTTGCATGGATTGAGTTCGCAACAATCAGGCATAATAACAGCTCAGAGCACATCATTCACCAGCAGAAGCAACCGCGGACGCACCTTCGGACACACCATCGGAACCACCATCGGAACCACCATCGGAAGCAAAAATCAGCATGACACTTTGTGGACTGGATTTCGGCACGTCAAATTCGACGGTCGGGGTACTAAAAGATAATCATCCAACCATGGTCCCCTTGGAGAAAGACAGTTCGGGACAATGGCAGACTACCCTTCCCAGCGCTTTGTTCTTTGGCTTTGAAGAGGATCAAATAGATTTTGGTCGCCTGGGCATCAGTCGCTATACGGCAGGTGAGCCCGGACGATTGCTACGCTCCATGAAAAGCCTGCTGGGTGGCTCTTTCATGAATGATAAAACACAGGTAAAAAATCGCCAATATACCTTTGATGAAATCATTGGCTTTTTTATCCATAGCCTTAAAACTCAGGCGGACGCTTTTCGCGGCTCTGACGCGCCCGAGTTGGAGTCAGTCGTTATGGGCCGACCTGTGTATTTTAACGATAACAACAAAGAACTTGACAAAGCTGCCCAAGAACATCTTGCGCAAATTGCCCAGCTAGCAGGTTTTAAGGAAGTCTCTTTTCAATACGAGCCGATTGCCGCAGCAATGGACTACGAGCAACAAGTTAAAAAGGAAGAACTCGCGCTTATCATCGATATAGGTGGTGGTACATCAGATTTTACGCTCATCAAACTTTCGCCCGACCGACACGGCCGGAGCGATCGCGAAGAGGACTTTCTTGCCAATCACGGTGTGCACTTGGGTGGTACCAACTTTGATACTCAGTTGTCAGTTAATAGTGTGATGCCAGCATTCGGCATGGGAATGCCTTTAACTGATAAAGAAGGCTTATATATGCCCGGAACCTATTATTTTGATCTCGCTACCTGGCATAAAATTCATTTGCTTTACGATAAACGCACACAACTTGAACTTAAAAATTTGCGTTTACAGGCAAGTAGCAAACAGCGACTAGACAGACTCATTGAGATACTGTCACTTCGTAAAGGTCATCAATTGGCCAGCATGGTTGAGCAGGCAAAAATCGAACTTTCATCATCAGCTGACACACAGATTGATTTGGCTTCATTGCTAAATGAACACAACGATATAGAGCACTGCGCAATAACACAAAAACAACTGCAAGATTCACTGCAACGTGATGTAGGTAAAATTTTTACCACCCTGCAAGAAACACTGACACAGGCTGGTCTAACACATCAGAGTATCGATACTGTTTTTACAACAGGTGGGTCAACGGCCTTGCCCATGATACAGGCCTGTATCGATAAGGCGTTTCCCGATGCACAACAAATAGCTGGTGACTTGTATAACAGTGTGGGCAATGGTCTGTTAATGGAAGCACAACTAAGATACGGCTAATTGCAATCAGGTTTTCCAGGTAAGCAGGTCATCGCCCGTTTTTTTAGTGATATCAGGCACTTTTGCATCATCTGCAGGGTACCCGGTCACCAACAACAAAAAGGGTTTTTCGTGTTTTGGTCGATCAAGGATATCGCGTAAAAAACCCATTGGGCTTGGCGTGTGAGTTAGTGTAGCCAATCCTGCCTGATGCAGGGCCGCTATTAAAAATCCGGTAGCAATACCAACAGATTCGGGTGTGTAGTAATGTTTGTGTTTTTTTCCCTGTGCGTCAATGGTGTGTTTTTGGGCAAACACAGCTATTAACCAAGGGGCCGTCTCTAAAAAAGGTTTATCCGCATTGGTACCTAAGGGTGCCAGCGCTTCCAACCATTCATCCGATGCTCTGTGTTCGTAGAGCTCACGTTCTTCTATTTCTGCAGCTTCACGAATCTGTTTTTTAATACCCGAATTGCTAACCGCCACAAAATGCCACGGCTGCATATTAGCACCGCTCGGCGCACTGCCCGCAGCTTCAATAGCACAGCGAATGACCTCTTCCGGAACAGCATCAGCGCTGAAGTCACGCACTGTTCTACGTTGCTTCATCATTTGCAAAAATTGATCACTACGATCAACAATGCTGGACTCACTTCTTTTGTGAAACTGCAATGATGTAAAGCCAGTATGCTGAGACATTTTATATTTCCGAAATAACTATCGTAATAAAGACAGAAAAAACTTACAACTTTGATTTTTGTAAACCTGAACATTCTGTGTATTATACAGCGGTGAGTCACAGCTTTAGCAACGAATATGGCCAAAACCAAGAAAAATCAAATACCATCACCTGCTCTACTATTAGGCTTTGCCGGCCTTATACCATTCATTACCTCGGCAGTTGCCAGTGTGTTGTTTGACGCGCCGTTAAAAACAAAAGCAAGCCTTGCACTGGCGGCATACGGTGCAGTTATTCTAAGTTTTCTCGGCGGTGTGAAATGGGGTGTTGCACTCAACGATAAATTGGTCGTTACTCAGTGGAGTCCTCTTGTGATGAGCGTGCTGCCGAGCATCGTTGCTTGGTTCAGTTTGTTGTTGCCTTCCCAGTTCTCTCTTTCTGTATTGGCTATTGCATTCCTTAGTCAATATTATCTCGATAATCAGTCAGTGCTACAGGGCACCGTACCAGTTTGGTACGGGCGACTACGCATCTATCTAACGACGGGGGCTGTGCTCAGCCTTTTACTAGGATTGGTTGCACTCGTAATTTAAAAATTAAAGGGGACGGAGGGATTTATTATTGTCCACATGACACATGTGGACAATAATAAATCCCTCCGTCCCCTTTAATTTAGGTTACCTTTAATTTAGGTTTTTGGCGATGTCGATTATGACTTCAAAGGCAATATCAACATCGTTTTCTTCCATATCGAATTGGCCGGTTACAAATCGAATGACGCGTTTGCCATCGTGCTCGCTTTGGGTCAGGTAGATTCTGCCATCATCATTAATGGCGTTAACCAGTTGCAGGTTGAGTTCGTCGTGATCAGTGACTTGCTTTGGAACAAAACGAAATGTAAAAAGCGATAAAATAGGATCGGTGACAATTTCAAAGTCTGGCTCGCGGCGCAAACGCTCACAGAGTTTTTCCGACCATTTGATGTGGTTACGGATACGCGTACGCAAACCATCCAATCCATAAGCACGCATCAAAAACCACAGTTTGAGCGCTCTAAATCGCCTTCCCAGCTGTATGCCCCACTCACTGTAATTAACCAAGCCATCCTGACAGTGGGTTTTCAAATACTCCGGTTGGATAGCCAATGTTTTAACCAGTACAGCGGGGTCTTTTATAAAATGCGCTGAACATTCCATGGACGCCCCAAGCCACTTGTGCGGATTTAAAACCAAACTATCGGCTTCATCCACACCAGCCCAAAGCGGCCTTAACTCATCGCAAATCATGGCCGAGCCTGCCCAGGCGGCATCAACATGCGTGTACAGGTTTTCCTGCTTTGCAATTTTGCATACATTGGCAACACGATCTGTTGCACCCATGGAGGTACCACCCACACATATCACAATCCCTGCCGGTAAGTAGCCAGCAGCGCGATCATCCGCAATAGCCTTTTCGAGCGCTTGCTCGTCTAAGGCGAAGTGTTCATCAGTTGGAATTTTCACCAGATTTTCCTGGCCCAAACCTGCAATCCACATGGCTTTATCAATAGATGAGTGAGTGCGTGATGATGCATAGATGCGAATGCGCGGTTGCCCAGAGAGCCCTACTTTGTTGCCTTTCCAATTTAATGCGCGTTCACGCATGGTCAATATGGCCGACAAGGTTGCACTAGAGGCAGTGTCTTGCAGTACACCTTTAAATTCGTCAGATAGCCCAACAGACTGACGCAGCCAATCGATCATGCACGTTTCCAGTTCAGTGGCTGCCGGCGATGTTTGCCACAACATACATTGCGCGGCCAGTGTTGTTGCCAACTGCTCTGCAATCATTGATGCAGGCGCAGAATTACTTTGAAAATAAGCAAAGAAGCGCGGATGCTGCCAATGCGTCATACCATCAGGAATAATATTTTCAAAATCGTTGAGTATGGTTTCCATAGACTCGCCAGATTCTGGCGGCTGACTATCGATTAGTTTTGCAATATCGCCAGGCTGGGTCTGCGATCTAACAGGACGCTCGTCGAGTGTATCTATGTACTGGGCAGACCATTTCGCCGCTTTTGCAGACCATTTTTCAAATTCAGTTTTTTTCATGTTCAGACTTTGTCGTTTTCATTCAACTACGTCGCTTATTTGAGGCGTTCTATTGCCCTGCACAGCTGGAAACCAAGGCTAGATATTACCTGCTCGTTACACCTTGTTACAAGCTGATCCATCAGTGAAATGCTCCTACGCTCGCAAATACCGATACTGATTATGCACCACAGACATTCACTAACCGAACAAAAGGACACATCATGAACAGATCGACAAAGATAACCACTGCAATAATTGTTGTTTTAACCATGATCGGCACCGCGGGTGCTGTCTATGCGAAGAAGCGACATCAAGACCACGAAATGCATGCTGAAATTGCTGTTAGTGTAATTTCCGGGAAACTGGGTTTGGATTCAACTCAGGAGCAGGCACTCACAGTTTTAAAAGACGAACTGCTAAAAGCAAAAGATGCTATGAAGTCACAGATGGAGAGCACCAAAGCAGACGTGCAATCACTAATCAGTGCAGACGAATTTGATCAAGCAAAAGCACTGGAGATGATTAGTATGAAAACGGCAACCATAGATCAGGTTGCCCCAGAAGTTATTGTGGCTTTTGGCATCTTCATGGACAGCTTGAATGCTGAGCAAAAAGCAGAAATCCTGGAACACATGGTATCTCATGGTCACAGACGTGGTAAGTGGAGACACTAATCGCGATAACACTACGTGCGCGCAGTGGGCTCTTTAGCTCGCTGCGTGTAGCTTCAGTATTGGCAATGTGCCTTAGTTTGTCGCACAATAGCGTTGAATACGATCTTAACCAAGCAAGTTGAACCGGCAAGTTAATCCTGCATGCTAGAAGTACTGCTTATAGATGACGATGAGAAATTAGCACCGTTGCTTATTGAATATTGCGCGCGCTATGACATCATCATAAATGCTGAGCTGAAACCATCAACAGGTCTTGCATCATTTAAAAAGAAAAATTTTGACGCAATTATTCTGGACGTAATGTTACCCGAAATGGATGGATTCGAAGTTTGTCGCACCATCAGAACTACCAGCGACATCCCTGTCATTATGCTTACCGCCAGGGGTGATGTTACAGACCGAGTTGTAGGTTTGGAAATCGGCGCTGATGACTACCTGCCAAAACCCTTCGATCCCAGAGAGTTAGTTGCCCGCATCAATACCATTGTTAAGCGTAAATCCGCGCAAAATGAACAGCCTGACTCTGTACTAACATTCGAACAACTGACGATTGATTTAGATCAGCGACAGGTCAGTGTAGACAACAAGCCAATAACACTGACTACCATGGAATATCAGCTGCTGATCATGATGGCGCAAGCACCAGGAAAAGATTTTAGTCGAGATGATATTCTGAATCAGCTCAAGGGAACAGAAACCGAACTGTTCAGCCGCTCTGTTGATATTCTCGTTAGCCGTTTGCGCTCAAAATTGAAACCAGCCGAACCCATTCTTACCGTCTATGGTTCTGGTTACGCTTTTGTCAGTAAAAAGCAGCCTGAATAAATGATCTCAGTTAGCTTATGCAGTTAGCTTATGCAGTTAGCTTATGAATGAGCTGAACAACTAGACGCTATCAATTAATTCGATGAGCTAATTTCATGAAAAACGTACTTCTACAACTAAAACGCTCATTGTCGGCACGGTTACTCGCCGTGTTTGCCATCACCAGCATTCTCTTAAGCCTGCTACTGTTTATCGCGATAGCACATGCATTTACCAGCCAATGGCGTGCGAACGCTCGACCCCACTTAGAACAAATTCTAGATTTCATCAGCGAAGAGATTGGTAACCCACCCAATACTGAAGCCGCTGACGATCTAGCCGAAAGACTACCGGTCAATATTTACATAAACGGGCCTGATGGCACTTACTCTACAAACGGCGAAGATCTAAACATAGACGACGAATCGTTCACCAATCGAACCCATCGCGCTTACAAACGTCGAATACCTGAAAATTCCAACTACGCATTCAGCGGTGACGAAAACCGAACACTATTAAGAAGTGAAGTCGGTGAATATCAGGTTTTTTATGAGCTTGCTCATAGAAACGACGCTAAACAACGTCGCGGCTTTATTACCCCTGCATTGTTAATTGCACTTTGCATGCTCGCACTTTGTTTTTTAGTGATCAAACGTATGCTAAGACCAGTTCGTGATATTCGAGATGGTGTGAAGCTTATGGGTGAAGGAGACTTATCCCATAGAGTTCCCATCCGACACGATAACGACTTGGGACAATTGGCCGATTCCATCAACACCATGGCCAGCGATATCGAACATATGCTTGATGCAAAACGCCAGTTGCTGCTGGGTGCAAGTCATGAACTACGCACCCCGCTCACTCGTGCCAAAGTCGCCGTACAGCTGTTGGACGAATCCAGAGAGCGCCAGCTTCTGGAAGACGATCTTTTTGAAATGGAACAACTTATTGCTGACATTCTTGAGAGCGAAAGAATGAAATCGGGTCATGCTGCATTGCACCACACCTCAGTCGATTTAATAGCGCTCTCGCATTCGGTTGCCAATGAAGTACACACCGACAATATTGTTGTACAAAAACCAAGCTCAATGTCAGCTATTCAGGCTGATGAAACCAGGCTCAGAATATTAATCAGAAACATTTTAAGCAACGCCATCAAGCACAACGATGATGACCGCGGACGCGTTACATTAAATATCAAGCAAACTGACGAGCACGTACATATTTCGGTTAGCGACTCTGGCCCTGGCATTGCAGAAGAACACATTCACACAGTCACTGAGCCCTTTTATCGCATTGATCGATCACGAACAAGAGCCACAGGCGGGTTTGGACTTGGACTACACCTTGCAAAACTGATTGCAGAAGCACACAATGGCAGCCTACTCATTAATAGCTATACAGCCAGTAACGGCACATCCGGTACAAAAGTTGTTATTACCCTACCACTGAACCCTACAGAGAAAACCTGATTCATTGTCCACACAATCCGGCAGAGGCACCATGTCCATCACCAGCCTTGGCATGTTGTGGATGCTATTATCAGGACTTTGTTTTGTGGGCGTCACGGTGGTTGTTCGCTATATCGGTACGCGCATACCAGCACCGGAAGCTGCGTTCATTAGATACGCCGTGGGTTCGCTGTTACTTGCCCCGGTGCTTCTTAACATTGCCCGTGGCAAACTGCAAGTTCATAACTGGAAGCTGATCAGTATCCGTGGTGTGGTACATGGCATTGGCGTGTGCTTATGGTTTTTTGCCATGGCCCGCGTCCCTATTGCCGAAGTAACTGCCTTAAGTTATCTGACTCCCGTTTTAATGACCATTGGCGCTGCCATATTCTTTGGTGAAAAACTTTACACGCGCAGAATTCTGGCCATTGTGTTTGGACTCATTGGCGTGTTTATTATTCTGCGACCGGGCTTCAGCCCAATTTCTATCGGACAAATTGCTCAGCTGGTCACTGCTCCTTTGTTTGCAGCCTCTATCCTGGTAACAAAAAAATTGACCGGCACAGAGCAACTCACTGTGATTGTGGCAACCCTGTCGATTATCTGTACATTTACATTGCTGCCATTGGCAGTGGTCAACTGGGTGCAGCCAAATTTAACCGAAGTACTGTTGCTTTCCCTAACCGCAGTTTTCGCAACGGCCGGTCACTTCACATTAACTCAAGCATTGAAATTGGCCCCTATCTCGGTTCTTCAGCCCGTAACTTTTTTGCAATTGCTTTGGGCTACGCTATTTGGTGTTTTATTGTTCGGCGAATCGATTGACGCTTATGTCATTCTGGGCGGCACCATTTTGGTAGCATCGACAAGTTATATTGCTCATCGTGAAGCAGTGGCGACGCACTGATTTTTCAGACAACAAACTTTTTAGCCAACAAATAAGCACAATCGCGTACCAGCATTACCACGATTTAGATGGCCAGCTGTAAACTGTATTAGTCTACCAACACGGTCTGTTTCAGGCGGTAATAATCCCCGGTTTTTCACAGACCAGGCACAGCAGCTGTAGTAATACCTGAAATACTAGCACCTCTCTATAAGCGAGTTGTCATGACCGTACGATTAGTATGTGTCGCATTCCAGGTATTCATTGCATCAGTTGCAAAAGCTACCCCTACCGTGTCAAACACGACAATCTCGTGGCCAGACGATGGCTGGTATCAAGTTCTCAATGAGTGTAACTACAGTGAAGTCTGTAGTGGTACACGTTCATGCGCCGTGGTGCCAGGCTCGTACCTGATTATTAATCACACAACTGGTGAGCGCTTTGCGGGCATCACTGTCAATAACGACAATAACACATCGTCTCCAATTGTAGTCACTAACGATACGATCAGCTGGCCGGACGATGGGTGGTATCAGATTCAATCTGCATTAACTTATCAGTCTTTTTGCGAAGGCGGAGCGTCATGCACCGTTGCCGATGGTAGGTATGTGGTGATAAATCACACGACAGGAGCACGATTCAATGATGTGATTGTTGGTGACACTGATACATCGTTGCCCGCGACTCTTACTGGAGAGTTGTCAGGGTGTTTACAAACCAGGCGGGTAATAGCACTCAATCTGAATAATTTGTACGTGAGCTCATCATGTTTTTACCCCGTGGTGGTGATGTTGCGACAGTGGCGACAGAGGATAAGTACTTTAAATGTGATTTCGTGGATATCCAGGTGTCTGATTGGCAACAGGGTCAGCTTTCACTTTACAACGTGCGCTTATCCAGCCGCTTATCGTTATACCTGTGCAGACATTTTTAACAGGTATCGAAAGTCTACTGTTCTGTTTAATCTGTTGCTAATCGTGCCCGTATTCGGCTATCCGGGATAACCACCGTTGCTGCCAGTATTGAGGCAATAGCCATCACTACACCAAACGCGCCGAAACCAATAAACGCGTAAAGCCAACCACCTAATAAAGCCGCAGTTAACCAACCCATACTGGCAACTGAGCTGTTTAATCCCATAATGACACCACGGACATCGTCTGGTACATCGGCCATTGCAGCCAGCAGAGAAGGACGACCCAGTGCATTGAAAAAAGCAAACATAAATCCAAAGCCGATTGTCACATTCAAGACAGCTGGCCAAAGAAACCACGGCAAGGCAATAAAGCCTGCCACAACGATGGGCACAGAAAAACTAACGCGACGATACGCAAAACGATCAGCTAACTGTCCGCCTATCATCGTACCTAAAATATTGCCAACCGCAAATATCGCTAGTGGAATGGCCACAGCTTGTACGGGTAGATTGTAAGTTGTGCGCAAATAAGACGCGTAATAAAAAGCCGCTAAACCAAAACACAGTCGCTCGATACCAAGCGCTATAAACAAGCGGATAACGGGACCCGTCATCGCCTGCTTTATGGTGGTCTGATTTTTAGGTTTATTGACTTGCGAGTTAGCACGGGTATGACTGGATGCCCAGCGAAGCGCAACGAACATGCATAACACAGCAAATACTGCTAAACCAGCCAGAGCCATGTGTGTACCTCGCCACCCGATTTTCGCCCCTATCCATGCCGATACAGGTACACCAATAAGTAACGTTAGCGATTGGCCGCTCATCACATAGCCCAGAGCACGTCCCTGATGCGTGTTTTGGGTACGCAAAGATACTTCAGCCATAGCCGACGAGGTGAAGGCTCCACAACACATAGCTGCAGCAATAAAAAAGACAATCAGCATGCCATAGCTACTGGCCTGACTGGCTGCGACCATTGTCAAAGCAAGCAGTGCCGGTGAAGCGAGTAAAAACACGCGTCGACCAATGCGATCAGAAGCGTAACCAACCAAATAGGAAGAGATCCCCCATGTCGTGGCAGTAACACCAAAAAGGTTAGCTATCGCCGGCAAAGATACTTCAAGGTCAGCGGCCATGTCGGTGAGAAACGGCGCACGGGTACTACCGGTGGATGTGGCGGCGAACATACCAATGGCGCTAGCAATTACCAACGGCCAAGGCATCGGCCACGGTGTTGGGCTGGGGCGAGACATTCAGGCATAATACGCGATATTCGATTTCTACTGTTATGTGAATGGTGAGCAAGACCCAAAGGAGGTAATGCTGCCAAACCCGAACCCAACTAATCCCTTTTGATGCCCACTCTTGATTCACTGCTCAGTAGCCCGTTATTATTTGGCCTGTTAATCATGGCCGCGTTTCTGGTAGGACTGTCCAAAGGCGGATTACCCGCGATAGGGATGCTCAGCGTGCCCAGCTTATCGCTGGTCATGTCGCCAATGGTTGCAGCTGTGTTGATTCTTCCTATTTACATATTGTCTGACGTGGTGGGCGTTTGGCTCTACAGGCGGGAATACAGCGCGCCAAACATAAAAGTACTAATACCAGCCGGGTGTTTGGGCGTGTTTATAGGATGGCTAACCGCAGCGCTGGTTTCAGATGCCATGGTGAGCTTGCTTATAGGCATTATGGGCATCACCTTTTGTTTATACACTTGGCTTAAAAAACAAGCTGCAGGTGTCGCTAAACCTGCTCATATTGGTAAAGGCTTGTTTTGGGGAACGTTGTCGGGTTTTACCAGTTTTGTATCTCATGCTGGCGCACCACCCTTTCAGGTTTATACCTTGCCGCAAAAATTGCCCAAAATGGTTTTTGCCGGTACCAGCACATTGGTTTTTGCGGCGACTAATCTGGCTAAGGTTATTCCTTATTCCAATCTGTATCCCTACACGGCCTCAACGTTTAAAGTGTGTGCAGTCCTGCTACCAGTGGCCGCTTTGGGTACTGTTTGCGGCAAAAAGCTGATTGAAAAACTACCGGAGAAATGGTTTTATCTTGCGGTGCAAATCGCCTTGTTTCTAATTTCAATTAAGCTCGTAATATCTGCCATTCCAATATGAACATAATGTTGAGCCATCAACGATGACTAAAACGCTACAACCCGCAATAGACATACTCAGTAAGCTTGTCGCATTTAAAAGTGTATCCGGCAACCCCACGCACGACATTGTTGCCTACATAACTGAGTACCTTGATAAGCACGGAGTAGAGTCAACCGTTAGCTTTGATGACGCCAGAGAACGAGCAAACGTGTTTGCCACCATCGGGCCAGAAATTGACGGTGGTTTGATTCTTAGCGGCCACACCGATGTTGTTCCGGTGGACGGGCAGGAATGGTCAACAGACCCATTTTGCTTAACACAAATTGATCAGTGCCTGTATGGGCGTGGCTCTGTGGATATGAAAGGGTTTCTGGCATGCATTCTGGCATCGGTACCCGTGTTTCAATCCAGCCAACTGCAAAAGCCTATACACATAGCGTTTTCGTTTGACGAAGAAACAGGCGGCTTTGGTATGCCCTACTTATTAAACAGCATAGCGCAATTACCTTTTCGTCCAGCGATGGTCATTGTTGGCGAGCCCACCGATATGCAATTGATAACAGCGCATAAAGGGGCATTTGAAATGCGCACGGAAATTACTGGCCACGCCGTACACGCCTGCAACCCGACACTGGGCACGAATGCCATTGTTGCAGCCACCAAGCTGATCACTAAAATTGAAGAGATCGCAGCACGCATGGCGTCAAACCCAATGACCAACACACCCTTCGAACCTCCCTATTGCACGTTTAATGTTGGCATTATAGAAGGTGGCACAGCCTCGAATGCAACCGCAGGCTGGTGTCATTTTAATTGGGAGTTCAGATCTATGCCCGGTGAGGATGGGCAAAAAATTGTTGATGAAGTTGTGGCGTTCTCACAAAAAGAAATACTGCCAGCGATGAAACAGATCAGCCCGGACGCTAATATTGATATTATAACACTAGCACCCGTACCCGCTTTGGACGATCGCAATGCCGACCTAGCAGCGGAGTTTGTCAGCCAGATTACCGGTTTGAACAGTCGCGATGTAGTGTCGTTTGGCACAGACGGAGGATATTTTAGTAACGACGGGCTATCGACCGTGGTGATAGGACCTGGTGACATCAATCGTGCGCACAAAGCAGATGAATACATTGAGATTAAAGAACTGGAACAGGGGTTAGCATTTTTGAAAAAGGCTGCACAGCGGTTGTCGGCTTAGTGGTCGACACTAACCTTTGTGGCGATTTACCTTAAACGTCGATAACATGAATATCACGTGGAAACTGCGTTAAGCACACTGCATCTTTTTCACGCACGTGAATCGTTTCGCTGAGCTCCATGCCCCAGCCTTCCATCCACATGCCCAATATAATGTGCACAACCGCATTCGCTGGCAATAGAGTTTTATCGTCCGGGCGAAAGCTGATGGTGTGTTCTCCCCAGTCCGGTGCATAGCCAACACCTATTGAATAACCAATACGGCTCTTTTTTTCCAATCCATATTCATCGAGAACAGCCTGCCACGCGGCATGCACGTCACAACAAGGCACGCCCGAACGCATACTAGCCAGCACGGCTTCCATGCCTTCACCTACAGCTTTCGCCGTCGTGGTCAGGGTGTCAGATGGTTTACCCAGATGCACTGTTCTGGCAAGTCCTGCGTTGTAGCGCTTACGGCAACCACCCAGTTCAAATGCCACAGTTTGATTTTTTTCAAACGGCGCATCGGTCCACATGGGGTGTGCAGTTGCAGCTGCTTCACCAGCCAAAACCAATGGGTATAAAGCGGTCATGTCACCACCGAACTCGGGCGTTCCTTTAATTTGCGCAGCCAAAACATCTGCCATCAGATCGCATTGTCGAACACCAGGCCTGACGCCATCGTAAGCCGTTTGCATAGTCAGTCCAGCTATAACTGCTGCTTGCTCTAACATGGCAATTTCGGTATCGCTTTTTATCAATCGCACCCAATTAACCAGTAGCTCACTGTCTACCCAAGTGCTGTTTGCCACACCTGCTTTTAAGTGTTCCACCGCAGCAGGTGTAAGAAAATAGACATCACTTTCATAGGCAATGCGTTTGTGGTCATAACCATTATCACGCATCCACTGAGCCATAAACTGTGCTGGATGTATGCTTTTTTGTTGTACATAATTTTCAGGGAAAGGTACAACTTGTTCAGGTTTCAGGCAACTGGAAAAGCTTGCTGCTCCAGCATCCATTTCTCGCCCAATCCAGGTTGGGCCTGTATCAAGACCAACGACCATAATCTGTGGCGTATAAAACGACCAGGCATCATAGCCAGATAACCAATTAATATTGTTCGGGTCGCCTATTACTAAAGCGTCGACATTTTGTTCGCTCATTGAGGCCCGGACGCGAGCCAGCCGGTTATCGTATTCTTTTTGGGTAAAGGGCGCAGCCATGATTAAATACTCACATTTATTGGCATTAAATTAAACAAGAAACAACAGAGCTAAACGCTATTGCACAAAACACTTTTGGTTCAGACACATTAGCGCTACGCACGCGGTGCAAACAAAGCTATACATTTAAACATTCAGGTGCGGAGGCAATTTATAACCATTTGCCAACAATTCTTCTTCATCAACATAGCCGATCAAGATACCTTGAGGCTCTCCATCATCTGTCATATTTTCAATCGTTTCAGCACTACGGGTGATTCGACTGTGGTGTTGTCTTGTCCATGCAAAATGCATCTCGCGCATGGTAGCAAGCTGCTGGGCATAGTCTGGGTTAGCCCCCACATCAATCAGTTCATCCGGGTCGTTTTGCAAATCAAACAGCATGGAGCGCATTGTTTCAACGTAAATATATTTCCAGCGCCCATCAAACACCATGACCAATCGCGCATCATTTTGATCTACGTTCACTATTTTTCTGGCTTCTCTGGTCGAGTAGTCATATTCGGAAACGCAGTAGCTTCGCCACGGTGTCTTTTGGTCATTCAACAGGGGCACCAAAGAGCGGCCTTCAAGAATGTGATTTTTAGGTTTAGCACCAAAAAAATCGATAAACGTAGGTGTTAAATCGATTCCTTCGACTAATTCATCACTGGTTGTACCACGCGTTGCATCTGCCGTTTCTCTTGGGTCATAAACAATAAGCGGTACACGGGCTGAACAATCATGAAACAAGTCTTTCTCACCCATCCAGTGATCACCCATGTTATCGCCATGATCTGAGCAGAAAACAACCATCGTATCGTCTAGCCTGCCAGAGGATTTTAAATAATCAAACAGTCTACCCATTTGATCATCGAGCTCTTTGATTAAACCCATGTAGACAGGCGCTACTATATTACGCACGTCGTCGCGCGAAAAGTTTTTACTCACGCGCATACTCATCCAGGCTTGCATTAACGGATGATCAGTATCGCGTTCATTTTGTGAGCGATTTACCGGTGGCAGATCAGAAGCTGTATATATATCGTTATAAGGCGCTGGTACTAAATAGGGCCAATGCGGTTTGATATAACTTAAATGGCACAACCAGGGTTGATCGCCCTGCTGTTCCATGTATTCGATTCCTCGGGTTGTTAGCCAGGCTGTTTCTGAATGTTCTTTGGGTACGCGCGCCGCGTAAGGTGCGTTCTCTAACAACCAGCCGGAACGAAATACACCGTCAGGTCCAACAGCCGTGTTTGCCCACTCTTCCCACGGGTTATCGCCATCCATGCCATGATCGCGAAGGTATTGATCGTAATCTTCTCCGCAACGTCCGGGGTAGGTTGTCGGGTTTGTACCGTCGTCGCGAACAAATTCATCGAAACCACACTGACTAACCAATGCGCCAATCGTACTTTCCGGTTCTATACCCAAGCGCTGCATACCTTCTTCGTCAGGTATCATGTGAGTTTTACCCACCAACGAACACTTAACACCATGTTCACGCAAATGATCACCTAGTGTGGGTTCACCGACTCGCAAAGGGAATCCATTCCAGGTAGCGCCATGGCTGCGAACATATCGCCCAGTGTAAAAACTCATGCGACTGGGGCCACAAATAGGCGACTGCACATAGGTGCGATTAAACTTCACTCCACGTTGCGCTATAGCATCAATGTTGGGAGTGTCGATGTGTTTGGCGCCATAGCAACTCAGGTAGTCCCACCTGAGCTGATCAGCCATTATCCACAATACGTTCATATCGACTGTAACCTTTATTTTTTAATATTTTTTAATTAACTAGTGCCCATCCAGAAACGACGTTTTTTGGCGGCAGTCTTATTCCGAGTCTGTTGTCCATACGCTAATTGAGTGCAGAGGACAGCTCAACACGCTATTTCAGCTGTAATATGGCATATTCCACGAT